>Ga0209589_1001343_pt1 | contig 40285 bp, 23 predicted proteins | sample CowpeawhiteBW_FD_187525 | JGI IMG/M metagenome (GOLD analysis project Ga0209589, IMG submission 187525) | Root nodule microbial communities of legume samples collected from California USA - Cow pea white BW (SPAdes) (version 2) | ecosystem: Host-associated > Plants > Roots > Nodule | place: USA...
ACACACACACACACACACACACACAAATATATATATATATATATATATATATATATATATATATATATATATATATATACACACGTAAGAGAATAAGAAATTTATTAATTTGAAAATGAAAAATAAATAAGAAAAATATAGACACATGTGCATGAAAAGAAAATACTTAAAGATATTTTCAATTCATTGTACAATCTTCATATGCATTTTGAAGTGTATGAACTTCTTAATTTGTTTCTTAGATGCACTTCAAACCTCAAATTTCAGATTTTCATATCCTTTCGAAGATAATTTTTTAGCTGACAGGAAAATTTATGTAACGTCCATAAATATGTAAGTTTTAGCTAGTTTGTACAGTTACTTTTCAAGTAATAATTTTTTTTCCCATGGTTTTCTTTGTCCAGTTGCAAATTTATTAATTAGCATATTTATTTAAAAAAAATATATAAGAACTATATTTTCAATAGAAGTTGTTTATTTTGTATTTTTAAACAAAAAATATTTTATTAGTATTTACAAGATATTTGACGTACTTTTAGAATAGGAAAAATACTTTTTTAATGTCACACTCAAACAAATTAATACTTACTTTTAATATAATTATAACCAAATATTAATTTTAATTTGCTTTTATAAAGCAACGACTTGGAATATCTAATTTTTCAGATTTTAACATTTAAAAAAAATCTTAAAAAGCCTTTTGAAATATTATTTTCCCAAATATATATTTTTTTAAATTATTTTTCTAAATGGACCTATTTGATTTTTTTTTGTTTTTCTAAAATGAAGAGGAGAAAAAAAATTAAAATTAAAATTATGGAAAAGTAATTTAAAATATTATGTTTAAATTTAATTACAGAATAGTTTATGATTCTTTTAATATAACTTAAAATCATTATCAATAATAACAATGATATTAATACTTTAAAATTTAAAATTTATCTTTTATTTTTCATTATTTTTACAAAATCATCGTAATAATAGTTTTTTTTTCTAAATTATATTATAAAATCAGTATTTATGAATTTTTTAAATAATTTATTTTTTAATTAAATATAATATAACATTATTTCTTCAAATGGACGAACATAAAATTCTTAATTGATTTTTCTATGTTCAATATTGAAAATTCTTTTAGAATTTTTCTAAAGAGCCTATTTAAAAAAATATCCTAAATATCATAAAATTTTTATTCAAAATTCCAAATCGAATACTATTTCCTTCTTTATTATATTAGGATTTTACTATTTTGCAGTTTGTTTATTATTATAAAAAGAAAAGAAAAAAAAGAAGAAGAAGAGAAGAGTAATACATAGGATCTTCACCGTTCAATTCCACTCTACAGGTCAATGGACTACCCACCACGTTTTCCAATGCTCACGGCAAAATATGGCATGAAAGCCAAATTGTAAAGAAAAATAATAAACAAAGTATTATCCTTAACTTTTTCAAAACACAGATATCTTTTGAAAATCCAACATATGATTTCTAAAAAATTACAATCAGAGTAAAAGTTTGTGTTTTCATTTATTTAATAATTATTATTTTATCATAGTGAAAAAAATATTTGTTATTATATATAATTCCTAAATAATAATAATAATAAAAAAAACAAATATTCTTGCTTTTTATGGTGTAGTATGAACTGAGTCATATTTATTGGGTAGAAAGCCATATTTTCAAAATTAGAAAAGAGAAAAAAAAATGTAATTTGAGTTTAGTTTCCTTAAAACACAGTTATATAACCATGTCCTCCGATGAAAATTGGTCAAACATGTCTAAAAGTCTGAAATTATGGAAAAAACCAAAACCCTTAATTGCCGTTAACAAATCATCATTTTAATTTCAATTTAAAAAAAAAAATTCTATCAAGTGATTCATTAAAAAACAGAAAAAACACGAATATTTCAATGCCAAATATATTAATGTTCAATTTTAAATATATACTAAGATAAATTTGGTCAATTATTACATTTTGTAGTCTGGTCTTTAAAAAAGTCTCGGACATTTGGATAAAGGAAGAAAAATACAAATAAATTTTAACCTTGACTTTTTGTGTTACATGAGATTTTTTGGGTGACCACTTTAAAATAAAGTGAAAAATTAAGTAAAATAAGTGCTTGCTTCTTTTCTACTTTTTTTTTTTCTATCAAAGAAACAAACAAGGCTTAAGCAAAAGTTCGATTGTTCCGGCTATCTATAGGGTGGGGCGAGTTTCAGGTGGGTCCAAGCAAACGGTTGGGAAGATGGTGGCCTGATCTTGGACCTCATTCACAACAACTCTCACTCGTTCATTCCTTTTTACACTCAGAGAAAGAGAAAAAATAGATTGTGATGGAAGAAGAAGAAGAGCAAAAGGTTATGGAAAAGGGGTGCAAGGAAACTCCTGTTCGAGTTTATGCTGATGGGATTTATGATCTCTTTCACTTCGGCCATGCCCGTTCTCTTGAGCAAGCTAAGAAACTGTAATTCATACTCTTTACTTCATTTTTTATTTGGAAAGGACACGTTTTTATGACTTGTAGTTGTACACCATGTTTTATTTCTTTTGGGTTGGTTGGTGCATGTTCATGGACTAAACTTCACTTCACTCTACTAACCCCCAGTTTGGTTAATTTTCCCACTTCAAAACGGGGTTTTGTGTGTTTTGCTGAGGCAGTCTCTTTTTCTTTTGTTTTTTCTATTTTTAAACATAGTTGTTGTTTGAGGGAGAATGTTCATGCTGCTTAAATCCATTTGTTTTTTCTTAATTGAAGGTTTCCAAACACTTATCTCCTTGTTGGATGCTGCAATGATGAGATCACCCATAAGTATAAGGGCAAAACTGTTATGACTGAGAAAGAACGCTATGAGTCTCTTCGCCACTGCAGGTTTTGTTCGCTTTTCTCTTTCGGGTTTGAATTTTGACTCGTTTTTGCATGTGTTCCGACTTTACTGTACTCTTGCTTTGAAAACTTTTTTCTTATCAAAGAATTATGGGCAAATTATACATATACTGTAAAGGGTGTCAACCAATAAAAAATTGTTAAATATGACAATTTTGTTGGATTTCTCAATACCTATCTTAAAAATCATGTTTACTATGATTTTTCTAATTTGTTGATGTTCTTTACACTGTCAGTGAAAAGATTATACACTTATGAATTATATTTGCATAAGATCAGGTTTTGGTAGTATATAGTTTGATGGCATGCGTTGCTGTTGAAACTTACCTGCCCTTTCTTTCATTACCCTTTTCTGGGAAACTGATTGTATGGTTTCCGACTAAGATACTTTTGTTGACTATTTTTCAGAGTAGTCTAATGAATTTTGAGATTGGAGCTGTAAAAGTATGTATACAATGTTATAGTTTTGATTTGAGAGTATAGACGTGATTGTGCTAATTTGTAGTGTCCAAGTTCTTTGGTGCTTGTGTTAGAGATTTTACATTGACTAAAAATATGAGCAATTTATAATATTTAACTGGGTTTAAACCTCATCTTGTAAGTTCATTTTATGAGGTTGAGTAAAACTTACTTTCTTAAGATGGTATTAGAGTCTATCTCAGCAAATTCAGCCTGAGGAGATGTTGGAGATCTTACTTAATTAGAGGTATGATTAAGTTATACTATATAAATGGGTGCATAACTTCCTTTATAAGCATGTTTTGTAAGGTTGAGTTGAGCTTAAGGCCCACTTTTATAAAACTTTGTAGCTGCAGAAATGAATGATAATCTTTTTTATCTTACTGCTGAGGTTTTTCTGAATTAGCTACATCCTGTAGCTGATTTCAGAAGCTAAGTTTTTACTGTGTTGCTCTGACCAAATTATTGGCTTTCATTTCATCACCCTTATTTTATTTGTATATGGTGGTGGTTCTGTGGTATTGTTTCATCAGGATATGCTTTGGAGGATGGATTTTACTTCCAATACATTTTACTTTGAGAATCATTTGCTTATCCACGATAAGCTCCGTGTTCTTTTTTCCAGCGTCTCCTAAAATCCAACTAGTTGTTGAAATCTTAAAAAAATAAAAATTGACTTGATTCCATTTGTTCGTCTCACTTATAAATTGCCTTTGAATTCCTGATTACATTATATTTGACCTTTGCATTATGAATCCTATTAATTGCTTACCCTATATATTAGTGTGTGAAGCATTTGAATTGTACTTGCTCCAGGTGGGTTGATGAAGTTATTCCAGATGCGCCATGGGTAATCACCAAGGAGTTCCTTGACAAGCATCAAATTGACTATGTGGCACATGATAGTCTTCCGTAAGGTTAACCAGCCCCAGGCTACACTTTACTTTTGTGTTCGATCTAGGTGTAAAACTTGTGACTTCTTCATAAATATGTTGCCAAATTTGAAATATCTTTGTATTAGAATTTATTATTGTTACATTGTTGTTGATATTATTATCATTACCATCATCATTATTGTTGTTGTTATTATTATTATTATTATTATTTTCACTTGGCTGTCTTGTGATGCTTCTGTTCTATCCGTGTGATACTGTTCTGCTTGCATTGCAACACTTGAGTATATTCTGACTGGTACCATTTTCTTCAAGTTCTTCTCATATATATTATCACTTCCTTTTTCTATTATCATAGTTATGCTGATGCAAGTGGAGCTGGAAAGGATGTGTATGAATATGTAAGTTCAAGTGATAGAACTATATTCTAATTACGTTTCCATTAATTGAATGTCATTTCTTCCTGTGGCTGTTGTTTGGCAGCATTCACATCTATTTCTCATAGCATTCAGTTCTTTATGCCTTTTTTATGCCTTTTTTTCATCTCAAAAAATATATGCTGATTGGCCTACAGCTGGTTGCGGACATTTAACCATGTTATTCTTTATCAAATTATGACTACTTGTAACCATCTCAAACTTTTCTTCTGCAATTCATGATCTTATGCCTTTTAATTTCTTATGTAGGTTAAGTCTGTTGGAAAATTTAAGGAAACAAAGAGGACTGACGGAATTTCTACTTCTGATATTATAATGAGAATTATCAAAGATTATAATCAATATGTAATGCGTAATTTGGACCGTGGTTACACAAGAAAGGAACTAGGTGTCAGCTATGTCAAGGTTTGTTCTTTTTGGTTAGCATCTTTGTTTTGCCTTCTTTCAAATTCTTCATGTTTTAGTATTCAGTTTCATCATTGGTTTGCTTCATTGCTTAGTGGGGAACTTATATTTGTTACGCAATCTCTTATTCACAGGAGAAGAGGTTGAGAATGAATATGGGACTTAAAAAATTGCAGGAGAGAGTGAAGAAACAACAAGAGAAAGTGGGAAAAAAGGTAACATTAGATCATGAAATATCCTACTAGATCTTAGCACTTGCATTAGTAACTGTTTGCACACAAGTCTTTGAGTGAGATTGCCATCTTCCATAAAAGGTTACTTGCTTCTTAATTTCGTTTTGCTTTTATCTTTGTATAACAGTTAGTTAATTTTAAATCTTTCTATGTTTGATCATTTCCCCGCCCTCTAATTCAATGTATGAAGAAGTTTAAGACTCAAAAATAAGTTGTAAAGACACAACGGAAACATTATAAACTACCTTTTTGAATTCGGATTGTGGTTGGTGTCAAATTGAAGGAACTCTCTAAGGAAGTACTAGTGATTTCTTCATTATCTTGATTTAGTTCTCCTTTTATAATGTTGAAATGATATTCTAGGAAATCTTGTGCGAAACATCTGTTGTCCTTAGTAATAGATATGTAAAAGAAAGTGAGACCAAATTCACCAATGTTCTCTTAAACTAAAGCATTTTGTAAACATAAATTTCTTTAAATTAGTAGTAGACATGCCATTATTTTCTCACTTTACACATCTCTTCAGTTTAGAGGTTTTAAATCTCATTAGACCACAGCAATCTACTATACACATTATTGTCATTTTTTTTTTCTTTCCCTTGCTGAAGGGACAGTAAAATGTGTCAAATTGTTGCAAGAATTATAATCCTTATTCTTTATATTACTAGAATCTGAGTTTGAGTCTAGCTTTACAAAATCGATTTGTGAGGACAAGATTGTTCTCTCACTATATATTATTTTGGAGTTGATATAGGACTTGAACAGTGCTGAATATGTGTCTTTTCCTATTGAATATACTGGTGATGACTAATTTGTTGAACTTTGCAGATTCAAACGGTGGGAAAAATTGCTGGAATGCACCCTAATGAATGGGTTGAAAATGCAGATCGATTGGTAGCTGGGTTTCTTGAGATGTTTGAAGAAGGTTGCCATAAAATGGTAGATTCCTTTTACCTCTCCAAAAGATTGCTTACCATAATAACAAATGACTAGTGTTTGCATGTGACACTGTTCCCTACTTAAATATTGCATTGATCTTCGGATGTGTAATGTACTAATTTGGTTAGTTTTCTGATATCCCAGGGAACAGCAATCAGAGACAGAATACAAGAACAATTGAGGGCACAACAGCTGAAATCTCTTCTTTATGATGAGTGGGATGATGATGATTCATTCTATGATGGTGAATACTACTCCGACTAAAGTTGCAAATAAACTTGTGTGTTTATTGATTAAGGATCATTCCTGTGTATAACTAAGCTACCCTTTCTGTAAGGAGAATTACTAGAAGGATACTGGATTGTCATGCGTGCAAGATGGTTTTGTACATTATTTTCCTTTGTACATAGTTTGATTTGATTATATTTTCTTGTTAAAAGAGAAGGTAACTTTTACAGTACTGATGGGTCAGACCTTTCTTCTTTACTCTCTTTTTTCTGTTGCTATCCTAAGGGTTTCTTCACAAGGAAGGAAATCACTTGTGTTTCTTCTTAGGGAATTAACATCTATTAAAAGTATTAGTTTCTGAATGAGGTATATGGTTTGTTCTTTGTGTAAGGTATGGGTAGTAGTTCTCCCATATCTTACTCGCTAGATAAATATATAAATATCCGTTCCGTACATGTATTTATATTCATCAGGTATTCGTTATTCAGGTATTCGCATAATTTTTTAATATCTACGGATATTCACGGATAAACGTGGATATTTACAAAAAATATAAATAAATATTTAATAACATATTTTAATCGTAAACTCAAATAAAATACAATATATAACATTTATAAATTTCAAATAAAGTTCAAATAATTCATTTAAATAACGTTGAATGACAATTTATAAAGAAATGAATTTTTTTTAAAATCAATTGATAAAAAAATAACTCATTTAACATTAATGTTAATATTTTAATCATGTTTTTTTATTTTTTATTTCATTTAAATTAGAGTATAGCGGATACAGGTATCCACGGGTACAGATACTATGATACCTGTATCTGTTCTGTTAACATGCGAATAATAAAAATATTTGTACCCGTTATCTGTGACTATTCATTTATAATATCTATTTTTTACCTATTGCGGGTTTTATCTGCGGATACCCACATATACAAATTTTTTTGACATTCCAGTTATGAAATCATAAATTTGATAGCAAGAAATTAAGATTTGATGAAGTTGTCTTGGTATTGCAAGTTAATTAAAGAAGTTTATAAATGCTTAGCTTTATCTATATATTAATACTTAAAAGAAATTATTTATAAAATATATATAAATGTCAGATTCTTGATGAAATAAAAATGTATGGGTTTGTTAATTCCAATCTTTAATATTAATTTTAGCTAATTACAAGTAAATTAAGTTATCAACAAAATTTTAAACATAAAAAGTACATTTTTTTTTATGAAGAAGAATGTCTGGTTAAACTTAAAAGTATTTATAAATAAACACTTATTAGAATAATCACTTATTTGAGAATCGCGTAATAAGCTGTTTTCATAAATATTACTTATAAATAAATCACTCTTGTTAAAAGTGCTTATTTTTAAGTTTAATCAAACTCACCCAATTTGTTTAAATTATTATTAAACATCTCAGTGTTGTTATTTAGTTTAGTTTCCTTCTCCTCTTTTTATTTCTTTCATGGATCATCATCATCCAAAGCAATTCAATTTTAAACAATTATACTTATATTGTGATATCGAATACGAATATTCTCTAATACTTATCTCTTAGTCCATAATTATTGGTTAGACTACTTGATTGGGTTGGACTTTATCCTTTATCGAGCGTTTTAAAATAAAATTTATGAAATAATTTTATTTATTTCTAATATCGTTGAATACATAATTTTCATTTTTGTATCATTTTAGAACAGTCGTGAAACTCTTTCAAAAATGAAGTATTGAAGCAATGAGGGCACGTGTTGTATTTAACATAATTAAGTTGTAAATTATAGTTTTCTTGTAAAGGCACGAAATGAAGAAAGTGATGGGACAAATGTGGCTTTATCACACACTTGGATATGTCGGAAGAGAATATGCATTTACGAAATGAGAATATGCATTTAGAGATAAGGACCACAATTGGGTCCTTATAATAATTATTGTTTAACTTTTATATGTATGTATGAGAAAAAAATTCACTTAACATTTATTTAGAAAATAAAAGTGTGTTTAAAAAAAAAAAATTATTCTGAGTTATTGTTTAAAATATATTCTTAAATCAAATAAAAAAAGGTAAAAATATTTATTGATTTTTTAAGTTTATTAAGAGTGACAAAACGAACGGAAGTATGCATTTTGTATTTTGATTTGGTTTAAACTTAAATAAGAATTATAAAGAAGTATTTTTAATATTGATATATATATATATATATATATATATATATATATATATATATATATATATATATATAAACCTACTTTTCACTTCCAACTAAATTTGCAATAATGGTTTCCATACTTTAAAATTATACTCCCACCTATCTCTTTCAAATTTATTAAAATAATAACTATTTTATTAAAAAATATAACAAATATTATCTTTAATTATTTAAATCATTTTTTAATTAATATTCCTTTTTTACTTATCAACTATATTTTTATTAGTGTGTTCAAGTATTTAAAGCATATTGTACTATATGCTTCGAATAAATAAATTTCAATTTTATTCTTTTAAATTGTAAGCATCTACCACTTTTTTATTTGCTAACGTGTACGTAAATTATGACTCATTACAAAGATATGGAAAACAGAAGTATATTTAAATAAAAAATAAACTAAATGAATAGTAGGGTTTATATGTTTTTAGGTGTTTAAATACAGTAATCTATGATTTTGGTGGGTCAACTAAATTATTTTTATTTGAAATAATACATTTTAACATTTTTTAAAATATAATTTTATTTCTTTTGGTTCTAATTACAAGACGTTATTTTGAAATTTTTTCCTTTTTGTGTGAATTTCTTTTCTCTATTTTTTTTGTTAATTATTTTTTGTCGAGTAACTTCCCTTCCTTTATATAAAATATGCGAAAAAGCTCTATGATCTAGGTTTAAAGTATTACATTTTTCTTAAGAAGAAATTTACATTAAATGGTATAAGAACATTTATTGTAACCCTTTTATGTATATGATATTAAACACAATCTCATCAATCAAGAACTTCTTAAGACTCACAATTACTAGAAAATATATGCAACAATTATCTTTCAAAAATTCTATAAATAGAAAATATCTTGAAGAAGAAATGACTCTTGCTCAAAAACAAATTAGAAACATTATAAAGATTAAAAAAAAACTTAAGAGAAAAAGTTTGCATTCTAATGGACACTCCAATGGATGCTTGTTATTTCAAATAATACTTAGTTGTTTAGTTAAGAATATTTTATTTGTATCTTCCGATATTAGTAATATGTATATTTGTATCTTCCGATATTAGTAATATGTTAAGTAACATTTCATATTATTGATAAAAAATATATATAGTCTCGATTATAAACAAAACAATATAAAAATATAAAGCGTAAATCTTACCTTCTATTTAACTTTTTGAAATTACATATTATCAAATTTTTAACTAACATAAAAAAAAAAATTTCCTTTTAAACAAGCTTTGCACAATATTTTGTTCCTATACTCATTACCATTTTAAGTTACTACAAAGAGTCTTAGCTTATTAAGTAGCTTAACAAACTTATTTTCATTAGTTTTTTTTCTTTTTCATTTCATTTAAAAAATCATACTTTTTTTGCAATACAATTTTTCATTTTCTCTAATTCTTTGACTCATTCAATATCTTTCAAATTCATTCAATATACATCTTTTTTGCCTTTATGTAGTTTTCTTCAAATGACGTGATGCATTTCAGTATTTTAGTTTCAATTACTCTAACTAAATGTATAAACCCTTAGTTTATTAGTTAATAAAAAAAAACACTTACATTTTGTTTACTTATTGTTCTCAATTTCATTTCATTTAAAGACATCTTTTTCTACACAACAAATTTGCTTTCTCTCTTACAATGATTGAAATCATTCAATATTTACCCAAGTTCCCCCAAACTCCTAAGATATATATATATATATATATATATATATATATATATATATATATATATATATATATATATATATATTTTAATTTGAAAAATTAATAGATTTTATATTTGTTGTGAAATTTTAATTATGTATAGTTTTTATTTAATAGTATGTTTTTTGTTGTTGCAATTTTTATTATTTACAATAAAATTATTTAATTAATATTTGTAATAATGCAATGCGAGTAAACATAAACATAAATTACTTCATAAAGATAATAGTAAGACAAAGTTTTTATAACATATAAGGATGGAAATGAGAATGAATATACATTTTTTTACTTAAAAGATTAGTATAATGAATATATTTAAGTATTCAGATGACATAAACATCTTTATTCAGTTAAAAGTTTATTAAAATATAATAACTACTTAAAAAGTTCAAGATAGACATTATTTTTAATCATTATACATTCCTTACACCACTACATGTATCTCAATCATTTTATAAGTGCAAAATTCGCTTTAGGCACACTCATTCACCGAACAATAAGGAAAAATGTTGTTTGATACTATTTCACCATCATTCGATAATTTGTATAAAAGTAAACTAGTATTAGCAAAAATTAATTTTTATATTTTAAAAAAAAAAGAAAATAAACAGTAGTGAAGAATAATGACAAATGATAATAAATAAAAAAAGTAGTGTCAAAATACCATAGATAGATAATAAAGAACATATCTCAAACAATAAAAGAGCCGAGAAGAATACACCTTAAGAAAAAGTTTGCTATAGAAGATGTGTGAGTCTTGTTAACTCATCTTGATTTTCTTTTGTAGTAGCAGAAACAAAACTCTCTCAATTTATATGATTCTAACTTAGGAATAAGAGTGGTCCAAAACACATGTAAAGTAAATGAAACTATGATACTAGAACATGCAAGGAGTGTAGTGAATGACTAGACTTGAGGAGGTTCCTACAAGTAGGGCAAGAAGAGTGAGAAAGCAGCCACTTGTCAATGCACTGAACATGAAAACGGTGATTGCAGTTTGGGAGAAACCTTATACTGTCCCCATCGGAAAACTCTGATAAACAAATGGCACAGTTACACGGAGAGCCACCAGAATGAGTGTAGGTTGAGGTTGGCAGAGCCACCACTTCTCTCTTCTTCAGGCCAGAATTGAGTCTCCTAGAGGCAATCCATTGAAAGGGTTCGGTGAGAACACGATTGGCACATTGGAACACACATAGCAACATTGTGTTCAGACCAAGAGCACAAAGCAAGGCACACACTATTGCTGCCAAAATAACCATCAAACTGATACTGTGCTCTGATGGGGTGCATGGTTTTGCTGTTCTGATAGGGCTCATAATGGGTGCACCTAAGGGACTCTCAGACTCAGTTTCAGCCATGATGTTGGACAATTTTTTATGTACATTAATGTAGATTATATATGACTTCTGAGTTATGGGTTATATCACAGATTTGTTGATATTAACAACAGATATGTTTGAAAGTTTGTAGCATAATGTCTTAAACATAATTATTTATCCTGAAGATAAGAGTGCAGTAAGATAAATGAGTGGTGGAATGGTAATTAAAGAGAGGGTGGAGAGATTGGTGGGGCAAGGTAAGGACATGGAATATTGCTTAGTTGATAATCCACTGTCTTCCTTTATGTTTATGCGTTTGAAAGCACACCAAAAAAGCAACTCGTATTTTCCTTGGTTTCATGATATGAATTTTAAGCTTGTTGCGGATTTTAGTGCACTTGGACTCATTCTCTAGTAAGATACGTGAATGATTGTATCTCTCAGAAGTCAAATTATGAACTCTCGTTTTGTTCTATATGGAAGAGCCAAGAATTGAACTCTAGGTTATTATAATCACCTCGTTCATTAACATAGAGGTTCTGATATCAGACTTATCAGACATTGAAGTGCATAATTCTGTACAACGTTCATAAAATGTGCTCATCATCATCATCATCATCATCTTTTCTGTCTCTTTTATCCTCAAAAAGTGGTGCTGTCTATTTATTTCTGGCATGTCCTTCGATTGCTTTTAGTTTTTGTGTAGGATTCTAATTAGTGGTTGGAATTAATTTGATTGTCTCTCAAACTGTTCTATCTGTTAGCATGTTGTACTAAAGATAAGGCTTTAAAATTTTGTGGTTAACCTAAACTCAATCATAATATTAAACATAAAATTAATGATATGTGATTTCAGTTTCCTGATCAAGATAAAAAATGGAGAGAAGTTGATTATCTTATAAGACTTTTTAAGGAAATTTTAATAATGCAAGAAAAGAGAAAGACTAATGAAAAAAATATAAAGCAAAAAGTTGTTCTCTTTAATGATGGAATTCCGAAGTTAGACTCATATATAAATCGTCTAAAAAATTAATTGACATTAAGTGTTAAATGTTCTAGTGCAATTTTTCTTTTTATATGGAAGTTTGTCTCAAATGCATGTATTTTTTGTTATGTATTTTTATGGAATTTTGATGATTTTACTTATGATTTGATTTTTTAAATAGTTTTTTCTTCTATTTCCAGAGGATAAAAAAAATATAAAATATGTTATAAAAACTATTGAATTTGTTTTATTGTTATTTATAATTTTTTTCATTGATGATATTATTTTGCAAGTGTTGTTGTTGACTATGGGCCAGAGGTTTAAGTTTTCTTCCTCATTATCTGGTTGTTGGAAAAGGATTTCATACTCATTGATGAAAATATTCTCACTAACGACGTCGTAGCTAAGTTTGATGTTTGATTTTCTACTATAGTAGGACAGGACAAGTTTTTCGTGTTGTCATGTGTAGGAGATTGGAAAAGATTTCAGGTATGGACAAGTTAATAGTTGGGTGTATGACTGTATGTCATTTCCCCGTACCCTTAAATATGTGGTGTTAAGGTCAAATGATTGGGTTTGTGATTGTGGATGATTTTGATCAAACTGTGTAAAATAATTGGGTTGGGAAGATGTAATACCGTGGGTTGATGGATTTTGATATTGCAAACCATTGGTGCAAATAGAACAAAAAATATAAAGGCACTCTTCTAATAGGTGTAGCACAAGATGAAAGAGACAACATATTTCTCATTGCTTTTGCTTTGAAGGTGAAAAAAGCTTGGTTTCTTTTCCTAAAAAACCTTAGGAGGCATGTTAGAACTTAAGAAAACATGTGCTTAATATCAAACCGCCACAACTTTATTAATGTAACATTCAATGGACTGATGAATGCAACATGTATATTGCATTCGACACATTATACAAAATTTCACCAGAAGATTTAAGAATACAACTCTTAAAATAGACCTTGTCAACATAAGTGATAATGTTAATTTTTACCATTATTTAAGTTATATTTTATTAACATAATCAACTCTTCCATATCTTTTAACCTACTCAATCCTCAATGTTATCTTGCTTTTTGAAAATAAATACATTTTAGATTATATTGATCAAATTTTACCACTAATCATCATTTTTTATGTTTATTTATAGATCGTAAGCTTTGTTCCAAAAATCCATACAAGTGAGTGATCTTTAATAGCAACAAGAAGCTCAAAAACATGAGAATATGGAACAAACAAGCACCGCTGGGACACACAAGGCCAGCGCCAGCCCAATTCCAAGGAGTCAGTGGCGCTGCACCTCCTCCTGCAAAGTTTGCCTGGGCCCCAGGCCATGCAATTGTAACTGCAAATTCCTCAGCTAACGAAGTGTTCAACTTTGGAATAGTGAGATGCCCCTGAGCATTTATGTGTTTGCACCCAGCCAATAAAGGGTTGCATCTAGGGTTCCAAGAGTCGAAGATTATCAATTTTGACCTCCAAAACTTCATATCAAGCGTGGTTGCATCTAGTTGGGGCTTATGATGTGGTTGTTATCGTTGCCGGGGTCGAACATCAACCAAGCAAAATTTTAAAAAATAAGCATAATCGAGATCTTATGTAGGCCGCTCCAGAGGGGGTATAGAATTATCCACCTCTGTTAGGTCGCAAAGATAAGTGATCTTATACATCATCCTTTCTGGTCGGGTGATGGATGTCGATCATTTATTGTCGATGAGATGCAACATTGCGCTAATGTTGCTAGCAAGGCCGCTCTAGGCTATCTCTATTTGATCACCCATCTTTGCGACCTGACAGAGGTGCACAATTCTATACCCCGTCTGGGCAGTCCACACAGGATCTCGATTATGTTTATTTGTTAAAATTATGCTTGGTTGCTCCCTTAGCTCGACGACGACAACCATAGGCTAAGCCCCAACCAGATGCAACTCCCACATTTGAGATGAGGTTGCATGCTTGGAGACCAAAATTGATAATCTTCAACTCTTGGAACCCCAGATGCAAGCCCTTTATCGATTGGGTATGGCAAACGCATAAATGCTTAAAGGCATCTCCCTCACTATTCTAGAATTGAACACTTCGTCAACTAAGAAGTTTGCAGCTACAGTTGCATGGAGGACCTAGGCCAACTTTGCAAGAGGAGAGAAGAGGATGCTGAAGATCAGGAGGAGGTACCAATTGGAGATGGCGAGGATGTGACTCTACTTTTTGGAGGACTTGTTTGTTGGATAGTCTTTAGTTTTCAATTGTAGTTAGAAAACTTTGTGACTTAGTTAATTCGATTGAGATAATGCTTTTGAATCCATGACTTGAAACGCTTTGCATGTTGATATTTGCCATATACACTGAATGCAACACCTTTTTCACAAAAAGAAGAGGCAAGAAAATATCTGTACTAATAAGTGTTTAGTCATGTCTATTTTGAAAATTTTGAAAAGGGCACCAAAGTTCTACAAGATGTTGATTCAAAATAAGTGTTTCATTTTCAAAATACAATTTGTAATAATTTATACATTGCATATGAAATAATAAGAAACTTAATTTATTTAAAAATATAATTATACATTTTCAATATTAAATTGTTTTAAAAAATTACATCAATTAATTATAACATTAAAATTACTAAAAAGAAACTCTTTTAACCTTCTTCCTTCCATTTTAAAAAAAAAAAACAGTTCAGAAATCGATTCTCCCGCAGACGAATTTGACCGATTTTTCAGACTGGTTTCAACAAAATAAAATTAGAATTTGGCTTCCCAAAAATTGAGTTCTAATATAAAAAAAAAGAACGTGCTCGTCCATATTATGAGAATGTGCTATGCCACCTAAGTATACCAAGAAGTGAAGGATGAAAAGAGGAAAAAGTGAGAAAAGCTGACCACAACATTGCCACCCCAGAAGAAGGAAATTTGATGGGTTTTTGCTGATTCTGTACTTTCCACCTTGCAGATCAATCACAACCCCTCCAACCTCTCTACCTCAACTTCACTCTCAATCCCATAACCATCTTCAACACCTTTCACAATTTCATCACCGCTCTCATCTGCTCCTGTGAGGTCTGCACCATACTCTGCTCGATACACCACTCTTCCACTCTAACCATGTACAAAACCACCACCATGCAAGCAAATAAAGACAAAATATTTACAAAAAGAAAACATTTTCTGTGCTTTCAGTCCAAAATCTGCATAATGAAAAACAAAGAATGAAAGAAACAGTGTGGCATACCATCTTGGTAGATGGAGATGCAGAGGGTGGCTGAGATGATATGGCGATGGCCATTCTATCCTTAAATTTGTTCCTGAAATGGGACAATGCTGGTGCATGTTTGTTGAAGCATGTGACTTCTTCTGCTACCACAGAGAAAAACCAACAAATTTATAATGTAGGATTTGATTTGTCAAATAAACGTTAAGAAGAACAGACAAAAAGTCTGAAGGAAGGGGTATGTACAAGCGCTTCAAGACACTACCTTTTTTTCCTCGTTTCTATAATATGATTTTGACTTGTCTCTGTCTTTGTGCATGTTTCCCAGAAACCTTTTATAAAGACACTGATGCACAGAGTTAATACGCACCGCTTCACAATTAAAAGCATTCCAACGGTAACCTGCTCCTTCTTTCACAAACATTTATTCTTTCATGAGTAGTTATACTATTTTCAAATCTTTTTATTTTGTATGTATACAATCTTTTTATAGCAGTTCGGATATGATTTTTAAATTCTACTATTACAAAACAGTTATTAATTTGTTTTAGATCAGAGAAAAGTTGTGAAATTGTCATTTTAAATTTCATGGGAGATTTACACTCGGTGAAAGATGATTTTTTTTGAATAATGATTCAAAAAGTTAGACCGACGTAATTTAGTTTATGTGAATTGATTTACTAATTTGTTAAAGAAAAAAAAACCGATTAAATTAAAATTTTAATTTTTATGTTGTGTGAAAATTTGGAATTGGTGGACAAAAGAAATTTTAAAGCCTGATGGGTTTGTTAATAACCTATTTAGAGAGATATATGTATAATACTTCTATACAAGGTACTAAAGAAAGTTTAAGTGAACCGCATTGCCCGAAATAAAAAGTTAAATTGATTACTAATTTTATGTTTATTTAAAATGTTATGACATTTTTATTTTAGCTTCTTATTTGAAACTTTTGTGAAAAGAATATTAAAAAATTTGGATCTAGTTATTATACATTAAAGAATTATCAATTTAATGCGTAAAGACTTATTAAATTCCTCTCCTCCACACAAGTAAAATATTGTTGATTTGATCTAAGTAATCGTTAATCCTTTATATATCGTTATTTTGATCTTTATACATGTAACACAATTTGAATTTGATGATTATGTGTGCAATATTAATTTAATGTTCGAGCATCGCATTCTTTTTTACCTAAAAAGTAGTATTTTTTATCAATTCATTTATAAAAAAATTGGAAATAAAACTAAAGCAAAAATATATCCACGCAACACTAACAACAAGAACAAAAAAAAAACATCAACTTAGCAACCATTTTGTTCATCCATTCACTTTAATGAACTAATTACATTGATGAAGTAGGTGTTCCAACTGATAGAAAAATGAAGACGAGGATTAAGTAATCTTTTCTAAACCATAGGATTTCACATATCATTATATGAGTTATAAATAAGATAATTGGGACGAGTTTGCTTTGACCTCTGCAGCAAATTCATATGAAGTTGGCAAAAAACTGAGTCTTATTCTCAAGAATCAAGTTCTAATAGATGAAAAATGAACTGCTATCACCAAAACTCAATATATGTTTTTTCCAAACAATGACATTGGTATGATATATGGTTCTGTTGTATCATGAAATGAACACATTCCAATCAGACTCGATTTTCTTCTTCAAGAAGACTATATATGTATGTACACAGATAAATTGTTGTCATCAAAGCAAACCACTCAACAGCAATAAGAAAAAATAAAACGATGCACACAAGTGCCATCACCCATCAAATGAGTTTGGAGCATTCACAGTCTCAGCATTCCACTCCACATTGTTTGAGCACTGGACCTGTTTGCTTGGGCAAGAAGGGATCAATCCTGACCCAAATCAATGAGAAAATAGATGCCAGAAGGATTGACCACAACACCACAATGGTAGGAGTCCTGTTTTGCTTTCCCATGAGACCTTTGAGGAAAGGGTACAAGTGAACAATGACCCAAAAGGCAAAGAACAGCTTCCCAAACAGAGGACCCCATGAACCATATCCATTGTTTATGGCATCAGAGACTCCAGCCACAACACCAACAATGTTCAAGATTATGAGAGTGGTTGGAGGGATCAGAAGAGTGGTCCACTTGAACAGATACAGCTCTCCAAATTCAGTGTCTTCTGCTGCTTTTGCTGTCACTGTGAAATTCGTGTCTACTCCAGCAAGAACTTTGAGCAGACCTTGAAACACTGCAAAAAGGTGAGCAGAAACACCTCCAATCACCCAAAATTGCTCATTTCTCCACAGGGCTTCAATTGTAACGCCACTCCATCGGAGCTCAAGCACACTTGTTAGAATGATGGAGATAAAAAGAGCCATAAACCAAACGCTGGCAAGGTTTGTCAGCTGTACACAAGACAAAAAACAAGCTCATATTCAGAATATGTATTGCAAATGGAAACATTAAAGATCAACATATGTAAAGAGCAACAACAAAAGACACCTAAGAAACTTTATATGTAAGTTTTTTTCTTTGTAGTTGTGTTGTCTGGTACTTACTGTGGGGATGATGAACTTTCCTGTCAAGAGACACACTGCAGGAATTGTGCAGTAGGCAAGCAGAGGGATGGAGGTGAAAGGATAAACAATGGTGTTAGTGTAAGCTAGTCTCTCTAGGTACTTAAGTTTTCCTCCATAACCATACCACAAGGGACAGTGGCGACTGAGGAAAATCTCAACAGAACCAAGAGCCCACCTCAGAACTTGGTGCAACCTATCTGATAGATTTATTGGGGCAGATCCCTTGAAAGCTGGTCTCTTTGGCATGCAATATACTGATTTCCATCCTCTGCAATGCATCTTGAATCCAGTCAAAATATCTTCTGTCACTGACCCATAAATCCACCCAATCTGTTGAAGAAACACATTAGTCAAAACTTAATAGGGACATCATACAAAGATCAAGTGAATAGTTTAAACTATCTAATGTGCACAGCATGAAGAAAATTCAAATGCTGCATTGTTTTGAGATTAATGGTTTTACCTCTTTTCCCCATTCAGTCTTCTCTTCATAGCCACAGCTTATAACATGAATGGCCTCCTTGACCAATGATTGGCTATTTGTGCCTTCTGGAAGTCCTCCATTTTCCATCAAGGTGGAGGTAATGAAAACTGGTGATTGACCGAATCGTTTCTCAAAACTTTTCTGGGACATGAGGGATGATTTCTCCAAGTCCTCGTACCCTTCAAGCCCTTCTTCAATCTCTTCAAGATCAAACATGGACCCTGACCCTTTTCTAACATAGTCTTTCCCCATCATTTTCTTTTTGTTCTTGTTCTTGGAGAATACACTGAAGAGACCTTTTCCTGATTTCTTTTTTGACTTGGACTTTCTTGAACCACCACAGCAAAAGCAGCACCATGATGGCCAGCAGTCACAATGCATCTTTGGTCTTTTCTCCGACACCGGTGGATCGTAACCATACAATGCCTGCCTGTTGAACACAGTTCCAGTACCAACATATACTGGACCTTGAATCCCGTCAAGCCCTTTCATATTGATCTATAATGAAGAGAAACCATTCAAAATCAGCCAGTGAGATGAAATTTGCACATACTTGTGAAGTTAGTTTTTAGAAGAATGATACTTACATCAAAGAACACAGTGTTGCGATTTGCATATCTATCATGACGATCAATACCATCAAATCTTTGTGGAAATTGAACATAGCACAACTTCTTCCCCAGGTTGGGGTCCATCAAAAAGCACATAGCCTCTCTTACTGCCTTGCTATTATTGACGTAGTGATCACAATCCAAATTCAACATGAATGGTGCATTTGTAAGCACAGCAGAAACTCGAACCTTTGGAGGATACACAACAGTAAAAGAGTTAAAAATCAGTTGCTAATATTTCGGTCTATTAGAACTAAACAATACAGTATCAAGTTTTTGTCCTTACCAAAGCATTCATGGCACCAGCTTTCTTGTGGTGTGGATATCCAGGTCGTTTTTCACGTGAAATATACACAAGTCGTGGCAATTCCTTTCCTTCAACATCTAGTGCCCCAGCACTTCCTAAATACACCTGCAAAGTAAATCCAGGAGCCATATCAGTTGATGACAATTATTCCTGGTATCAAATGATACTAATTATTAATCAAACAAACACATTGCCAAACAAAATTTGTGATATAGTCAGAGGCCAGATATTAGATTTCATCTTCAGAGTAATAAATTTCAAGTAATGTTGCTCAAAATGTAAAACTTTTCAACAATTAGCATCACGTTGACATTTGAAGAAAATCTGTGATATATAAGTCCCATGTTTTCCTTTAAAATGGAAGGGAGCATTATTCAATGGCTACTGATAATGCATAAATGCAAGGCATTTCTGTGTTAATTTGGTTTGTTCCCTGATTACAAGATAATGAAAAGTACATAAGAAAGAACTAACAGGAGAATTAAATAGTCAAACCTGAATCATTCCTGGATGATCACGAGTGTTGTTCCCAGGCCATGGAGTTCCATCCTGCATCACCCACCCTTCCTCAGGTTTCTTCTGAGCCTTTGCCACCAAAGAATTAATTTTCACCTTAAACTCTTCATATTCCCTCTGCAGTGGAGCAAACACACAAGTTTTACCACAAGCCTCTAAGCATGTTCACACTAAAAAAATAAAACCAGAAACAACTTGTTTATCTCAAGTGTATCACACCTTCATGGACCTTCTTTCCTTCACAAATGTAGGTTGCACCTTATCTTTCAAGTAATCAATTTTCTGAGAAAAGTAAAACTCAGGAGCCCTTGGCTCTATGTTATACTTCTTGCAAAAGGGAACCCATCTTCTTGCAAACTCAGCAGTTTCTGCCAAGGAATCAAACAGCAGCATGGATGCACCATCATCTGAGACATAGCAGCTGACCTTGTCAACAGGGTAGTCAACAGCGAGGATTGAAAGGACAGTGTTGGCCGTTATAATGGGAGGTTCCTTCAAAGGGTCCACTGTACTCACAAAGAAATCAACTGGAGCCAGTTGGTTAGGTTCCCCTTCACGCTCAAACCTCAAGGCCAAGCGGTCCAAGTAAGTCTCTCGAGTGATGGGGAACCACTTGGGGAACTGATCAAGAATCCATGACAGTGCAAACCATATCTCACATATCACAGAGATTAGCCACAAGGGATATGCATCATTTGCCGGAGTTAAGATTCGGAATCTAAAGAAGAATGCAAGGATAACCAGCCTCATCACAATCACTATACGATATGGATTGATTAAGCTTGAAGATATTGGAACCTTGCGCCACAATGGTTGTCTAGCTTCAGCCAAACTGTAAGGTTTCAAAAGCACATCAGTTCCAGTCAAAATATTCTATGTTGTGCCACACTTTATTTTGTGTACATTCCTTAACAGATACACGTGAAGATCAAAGTTTGTTGTATTGAATGTTTTAGGAGCCATTTGACTATTACATGTAGATAATAATCCTTGTATTTTGTAGGGAGAAAAATACTATTTAAGGTACACAAATGTATGTACTTGATTCTTCTGCATTGTTTAGCATTCATGAAAAAGAAACATTAGGAAACAATCTCATGTACATATTAAGGCTTTGTTATCCACTGGAAAAAGCAATGGAAGAGATCACTTACATGTAATCATCATCTTCACCTTGGTCTTCTTTTCCGTCTTCTTTGTTTAGAAGACCTCTTTTTTCTTGTCTGACTTTCCATTTCTCTACTCTTTCTTGCCATTCTGCATTGCTGTAGAAATCTTTGTCCCCATCAAAATCCTTGCCAGTAACTATTGAACAGTAGATCAACAAATAAACAAAAGAGAATACCCCAAAAAGAAAAAGCATCATAATAGATAATTAGCAATTTAACAAGTCTCTCACCACTCCCAGCTGAAGAGAAAGCTTGACCAATCGGATGCAATTTCTCTTGATTATAGTCCCCATTTCCCTGAAAAAAATCACAAAATATCTCTCCGATCATTCATTTTAGCCAAACACATTTGTTGAGATACATAAAAGATTATTTAATTTTCACATTTCACTTATTTATAGAAGCTTGATTAAGTATAAATAAATTACCACATGATTAACATCGCGTTCCCGATCTAGATCTTCGTGGTGATTCTTAATAGGAAACTCATCATCAAAATCATCACCATCGAAGTTCTCTTCTTCATCTCCAGCCACTCTAGGACAACCTACACAGAAACCGCCATCCACGTTTTAGAAAAACCAAGTAAGTTATCACAAACTTACAAAATTAGTTTAGATTAGATTCGTTCTCTGTTATTCTAAATTCAAAATTGGAACTTCAGTAATAATCAAGTGTTGTAATAAAGGTTTACAACTTTCTAAGAAAATACATAATGTCATGGAAAATTTTCAGAATATTATGTTCAACAAATCGTAATTGCTCTTATATATATCCTTTTACGTTCATTTGAAAAAATGTCTTATGGGAACAAAACACTAATTTTTACGGGAGAAACTAAAAGTTGTACGATATACTAATATACATATTATCCAACCGAAACCCAAAATTATCAGGAACAGTAACAGAAACTATATATCTAAAGTCTTCCATTACAATAAAACATGGAACTAAGCTAACCTTTGTGGCGCTTATAGCGAGTGCTGCATTGAGGACAGCTCTGGTTCCCTTCACTCCTCTCATACTCATAACATGGTCGACACACAGGAAATCCACACACATGACAAGCCACAAACAGTTCTCCATTTTCCTTATATCCAATCTCATCACCACAGACACGACATGTTTTTGATGAAGGTTGACGGGTAGGGGCCTGATGCTGCAGAGGAACAAAATCTCACGTGTCAGCAACCACCACCAACATGGAACATGTTACATGTTAAACAAATGTTGGGAAAGTACATGTGATAGATAGGAATAACGGGAACATACCTCATCGGAATCACGTGAAGAATGAGCATGAGAGCCGGTGATGAAGCCAGCCATGGAGTTTGAGGCCATGGCAAGGCAAGGCAAGGCAATGGAAGTTACGGAGTGGTGGGGAAGAGTGGAATAGGAGAAGGTGGTTTATAAGAAAAGGTAGGTTGAGAGTGAAACATCAAGGTCGTGGTTGGAGATGTAGGAGAGTGTACCAAACCTTGCGTTGGAGGGTCGCGAGTTTGAGTCTAAGAGACGTCATGGAAGGAGCGATAGGTGTGAAGGACTTTTCCAATATTCTTGCTTGCTTCGACTCCAAGGAGAACCCTCTTTTCTAGTTCTGAATACATGACACGATCAAGTTAGGTGCATGTTTGGTTTCTCACACCAGATGGTTATCATGTCACGTCCAACTTCATTCTAACATTAAACCCACAATCTAAGACCTCAAATGGAGCTGTGTTTTCTAGTTCTATAACCTGTTCCTCCACATTCTACACGTTGCATAGGTTGCAATGTCACATTAAATTTCCAAGGTAACAACCAAACGCAAAATCATGGTTCTTTTAAGAGGAAGGGAAAGACTGGCGCAGTATTCAAATCCATGATCTCCCAACTTCTACAAGGAAACATATATAGAGGGAGCACCATTTCTTGAGTCAATCCAATGTTTTATATAGGTCACTTTGTGAGTCATTTGGAATTGTGTTATATGTACTATTCTAGTTTTGTTTGAAAATGTTGTTTGTCTTGCATGTTTGTGGGTCAAACATATGGCCAAAATAGTATAAGAATTTCTTCCTTCCCCCGTGCTTTATTTTATGCACATGTATGGGTTCTTGAAAAAGATTAATTGTTTTCAGATTTTTAGATGGCACCATTTCAAAAATATTTTGATTCCACATTTTGAAACTAGTTTTTACCCAGTAGTTATATTTAATATAAAATTAATTTTCATAAAGAAGCATTTTTTTAAAAAAAGTTACAAAAAAGGCAGACGGTGCAAATATAAATATCAGCCCAGTTAAATTTTTTTTTTTCTTTTAGATCAGCCCAATTCAAAATTTATTTCCCAGATTGGCACATACAATATTTAATTTTTTATGTATTAGTGTACCAAAAGAGAGATGAGACTTTTCTTAGGGTGCAGAACAAAAAATGGGGCTAAGATCATGAACCATTGGTTGGTAGCCATCACAGTCTTTCTTTTGAGCTTTTTGGAACTTACGTTTAAATAGAAAAATAGTTTAAATTTTCGTCTAAGAACATTTTTGTAACTTTTTTCTAAGCCTACTTTCAAGCGATTAAAATTTTTAGATTCTGTTATCATTACACACCGTAAAACTTTTGATGGAATCGTTAAATGAGTTTTTTATATCAACAGTGTGAATCAAAATTAAATCCTAGCTGAATTCTTCCTTTCCTTTTCTTTTAAAGTTCTCAAAAAAAAAACAAATACTGATTCAACCTGGGCCTAGTTTTAAAAAAACAAACTGTTGAAAAAGTATATCTTCTATGGAATGCTTTTCATTCAATTACAATATAATAATGTGTGACTGAGTCTATTTGAATCTTCTAAACCTATAGCAGTGTTCAGTATATGGTACTATTACTTTAAATTGATCCAAAGAAAGAAAAAGTTCACAACTAAGGTATGCACAATTCCCTCTTGAGCCAAGACTCTTGACCAAAATTTTTGGTCACCAGCTTTCAACCTTCTTCAACTTGTCTCACTTTGATCCACCGTAACAAAAACACTGGCAGGAACTGCTTCGTTTGTTTCAATCACAACACGATTCTCAGACACATTCCTTAGAATATGATTCGGGAAGGTGCTGCCAGGGGTGCTTAGAGAGTACTGAACATGTTTTATAAGGTTAGGAAAAAGCAAAACATTGTTAAAATCAACGGTCCATGAGGTTCCATTCCCTTGCATGGACCCTTTTGCAACTGTGGCCTTCAACTTCATCCTTCTTGCATTGTTTCTGTCAACAGTAACTTGTTCAATTTGATGGAAAGGATTATTGGATTGGTCCAGCTGAACAATTTCAACGCCATGATCTGAACCTGAGAACATGTTATCAACAATATCAACACCTTTTATAACCCCATTCTTAGACTTTAGGACAATGTTGCCATCACCGAGGAAAAAAGAACTAGAAACATGGAACTGAACAGGGTCTTCAGCCACAATATTCGTGTAATCCATGTAAGAATTCACAATTCTAGTTTGTGTTAATCCAGGTAGTTTCAAATAAATCCCCGTGCCTCCAAAGCCAGTGGCCTTGTTGTAACAATGTACACCAGAAAAGGCATTGGCTTGACCAGTAACCATTATTCCTATAGCAGCAGAGAAAATTACAACATCTGTGACAGCATTGTCATTACCCTGGAGGTTTATTCCTGTGCCTGAGAAGTTTCTTTCGTTTTTGTCCCCACCAGCAGTTATGTGCTGACCAAGGAAACTGTTTCTGATGTAGGTTTCATGGCCACTTTGGACTAAGATTCCATTGGTGGTGAAATGTGTGATGTAACAATTGTCTATGCTAATCCGAAGTGAGTTTATGACTGAAATGCCTCCTCCCCTGAAGTTTGAATCCAACAAGAGGTCTTTGAGAGTTATGTACTCAAAATTGTAGGAATGTGAAGAACTCTCTGTGTTTCCTTCATTGGAAGAGGGTGACAAATCAATGATATAGCCATCTGCTGGAAAACCATCTGAGGCTCTTATCGTGCCCCCATGTATCTGCATTTTTTCATCAAATTTTGAGCTCTTTATGGATATGTCTTGTTAAATAAACAAATGGAAGAAAAAAAGTGCAGTTTTCCGAGACTTTTCAGCAATCTAAAAGTTAAAAGAAAAACCCATTTCAGGAAAGAACAGAAAGTGACTATAAAGGAACGGTTGAAGAAGGAAGTTATTTTTCAAAAATCTTAATTGCAATAGTCTTATTTTCTTGGTCAAGTTAGACCAACTGCTTCACCATCATGACCAAAATATGGACCACCACCAGCCTCCAAATTAAATTTGGCTCAACTATAAAGTATCACAATGCACTAACAAAGTGCCAATTGGCAAAAAATAATGAGCATAAAAACTTCGGAAGGTACTTTTCATATTTTACACTAACGAATAACTTATTGGTAGTTGTTATATTTGTCATAGAAAAAGTTGTTCATGAATGAAGTTAACAACTAGAACGGTTTCTGCAGGCATACCATAAGGTTCCCCACTCCGGCCACCGGCAACCGCAGTGGCTGGCTGATCAAGTAATTTCCACCCTCGAGATTAATCCGGGAACCTCCAAGGTTTTTGATGCCTTGCATCAAATATCCTTCACTGGGACCCTTGGCTGCATCTTCTATGGCTGCAAGGAGTGCTTCGGTGCTATCTGAACTACCCGTTGGGTCTGCACCATAAGATGTTACATGGTACACACGTGGATAGTTCACTCCCTGCATGACAAAAAATATCAAACACTTGATATTTTTACCACAAGAAATATCAAACAGTTTATAAAGACTAAAAGGGTGTGTGCATAGTTGAATTGAATTACCTGAAGTGAGAGAGGAGAAGGAGCAGGAGCAGGAGCAGAAAGGGTTGAGAAGGATGATGAGGAAGATGGTGCAGAAGCAATGGAATCACGTGTAGTTAGAGAGGACTTAAATGACTGCAAACGTTGTATTGCTTCATGATAATTGTCACTGGAAATAGTCCTAGGATACAAGCTCTCTTCATATGCACCAATTACTATGGAACAAGCCATCCCCAAAAGCAAGGAGCAGGCTAAGGATTTTGTTGCCATTGTTGTTGGTGTTGGAGAGAGGTTTGAGGTAGTGAAGGTAAATTTAACGTGTTGGAGAAAAGCATTCCTGTTGTGTGGAGATTTAAATAAGATAGAGGGAAAGGTTGATGAGTGAGATAAAGAAGGGTAATAAATAGGAAGAAAAGGGAAAAAGTGGGGTAGCTAAGTCTTTTGATGAGAAAAAATGTTGGATCATTTTGATATTGGATCATACACATGACACCCTCCAATTATGATATACTGGTGCAGATTCTGTGTAACTTTTTTCATTAGACTCTTTGATTTTCCCTAACCTGACAGAAAAGTAAGCACTTACCAACTTCTTACTTTTGGGACCTTCACTAATTTGACATTGTTGTAAAAGGTATTTTGGAATAGGAAGAAAGCACAAGTGTGGTGATCTTAAATTATGCATAGTGGAATTATTGGATAGAGGGGGTCCACGGTACATACAAATCTTGTAAGACAAGGTAAATGTGCTCCCATTCATTCATGATGGTACCATATTAGGGAAATTGTAAATTGTTTGGTATGTATTTATTGCTTCGATAAAATTAGGAAATATATATGAAAGGACTCTTGGCGGCCATATTTAAACCTCACTTGTGTTTTCCAAAAAATTATGTCAATGGTAAAAATGAAAATGGGTTACCATGAAAGCAGGGTAAACCTTACAAATTCAACATTGTACTTGTTAGGTGAATGTCAACAGTCTTTGTGTGTGTATATATATTTATAATAAGTAATTTTATCCAAATAAAAATACTAAATTGTTGAGAAGTAAACTTAGATTAATTCAACCTTACAAAATCAATTTGTAAAATAAGGTATGCACTTACTTATATATTGTAAATTAACTTTATTTCTTGCCAATTTAGAACTTACAACACATCTTGTCACGACGAGATTCTGTCACAACGAGACCCTCTCAGAACGAGATGTACACATCTCAAGCATGAAATTAAACATTAATTTGTAATTCGATAACGGGTGGAAGAATAGACCTAACAAACAACAATTTCACTAAGATAGCCTCCAACTCATGCTCTGAAACCATATTAAGAGATACATCTTAAATTGAACTTATCTTTAGTCAATATAAGAATTCCAACAAAAATAGTAAATGGGTTAAATATGTTCTATAAACATATTTTCAATGAGAATGAGTTGTATTTATAAACATGTGCGAACAAAAGATGTAGTAGTAATAAACTATTAAATAAAGTTAATTGGTGAAATATTCGCTATTTAATTTATTGTTTTTATATGTACATCAATATTCAGATTTAATGGAATTTGTGACATATTATGTTCATAATTATATTTATCACGGTATGATGCAAACTAGAAATGTTTTTTCTTGTATAAAGGAAGGGACTATCTTCATTTCTATATCAGTCATGATATATATAATAACCAAACAACCTTTCAAATGCATTTTCAATTTGTGCCAATTATCATTTAGTTGATTGTTGAGAATAGTTTAAGTGTGAGTCAAAAGTCCCACATTGGATAAAATAGACAAAATTAAATACTATATAAGAATAAAAGTCCATAATATCATTGCCTTAATGTTTTTGGGTAAAAATGATGTCAAATGTTTTATATGTGTAAGATCAATGTCCTATATATATTGATGTTTGAATTCCTTATGACATATGATATTTATTACAAAAATAATATATGTGTTGTAAGATATTATAAAAATATTTATATTTATTTAATATTATGTTTTAAATCGAATGGAGGAGAAGTATAATAACTTTAAGCATTTCTTGATCTTTAGAGTATCTTGTTATACAAAAGAATACGTATAGAAGAAAAAGTCGTATCAAATGTTGTAATCACCGAAGGTGTTTTATTTTAAACACTTTGTACAAAACACTAATTTATACATGCTACGACATATTTAGCATTCAACCAGATGAAGTATCAACTAATAATAGCAAATCAGAACAATTGTACAAAGAAAAAATCACATGCAAACTCGTACGAGTTAAACCCAAAGTGCCACGTTAAAAACCTTCAATTTAGTAAGACTCATTAATGAATTGTTTTGTTTTTCCATCTTAAAAATAAAACCATTGCTAACGACTTCCGTGCATTCACCGTATATTTCATCAATTCCACTAAGTTGGTAACTTAGAAAAGAAAAATCAACTTATTGATAATTGAGAAGCTAACTTATATATGATAAGTTAAATTTTAAGTAATAACTTGAATGTGATAAGTTAAATTTTAAGTAATAACTTGAATGTGTTTAATAAAACCTACTTTAGTTAATTATACGATAGTCTTATTAATAAAAAAGTGTTAGGTGTCTTAACTAATTTAACTAATTTATTTTATAAGTTTCTAGTCTATAAATTAGAAGCTACTTTAGCTAGTTTGTAACATGTGTTTTATTTAATTTTCATCCACTACAATCATTAATATTTAATATATTTTTATTATTCTTAATTATTTACCTAATTTTACTTCCTTTTGTCTTATAAATAATTAATTAAGATTTAATTACTCCTTTAATTTTAAATTTGGTTAAAAGTTTTAAGTAGGTCTCCAATTATATTTTTATTTCAATTGAATCTCAAATTATGTTAAAAACGCTTTAATCATGTTCTTTTTTGTTAACCGCGTTAAAATCGTTAACAACTGTATGATCATAACTTTTGAAAATAAATAGAAGTACTAAAAATTTTAATATCAAACCAGTTGTTAGTTGATAAATTCACACAGTTTATAAGTTTTATGTTTATAAACTAATTTATTCAATTAAGTGTTTAGTAAACTTGTAGATAAGTTGCTTGTTAAGATATAAAATAGCATAAAGAAAATAATATATTTTACAGTGTAAATAATATTTATTATTTTAAACAAATATATATATATATATATATATATATATATATATTACTATGTATATAATTTTTAGATTTTCTTTAAAAATAATTAAACTTTTCATTTTTATTATTGTATTCATTATTTTAAATTATTCTTCTATTCGTTATTTCAAAGTTTTATATACTTTTTACATTTGAAAAAAAAAATCATGTTAGTTAAACTGATTAATACAATAAATATTACTTAAATTTAATTTTTATTCGTTTTCATAAATTTAAAACCTTTATTTTTTATTTTTTATAATATTGAGTTTTTTATATAATTTTATTATGTATAATTTTCACATAGAATAAAACATAAGTTATTTCAATTTGTAATGTTAAATTTTGTTAATAACTCAATAAACACTAATAATTAAAATATGAGAGGAAAAATAAAAATAAATAAATAAATTACAAACTATAAGTTATAATTTAGCCGAAGTTACTTGTTAAAAAAAAATGTTACTTCTAAAATATTTTTACAAAAATTAAACCCACTCGCAAATTAGTAATATGAGTTTAATGGACTCACTAAATATCCTCTTCTTATCGTTATAATGTATACCATCGAGTGCATATATTTCATGGTGAATTTTGTAACATGATAGAGAGTTGAAGTGTATATGAAATTAAATATTGTTACTAATAGAATTGGGTTTAGCATAAGGTTTGTGAGTATCTGGTATTGAAATTATGGTTGGATATTATTTTGAAGGAAAGATAGTGTATGAATTTAGAAACCCTAATAAATATTAATTTATAAAATACTAATTATTAATGGTGCCAAACACTGCACGGTTGGTTGAAAATAGAGTATCACACTCAACCACAACAATTAATTACCTATTTATAATTCTCATCACGGATTCAACATTCGGCAATAGCTACATGTGATTAATTATAATTGATTAAGAGCTTAGTAAATGATGCTTTTGCATGCATTTGGTGGCATAAAAATGTAAATTCGGTAAATAATCACGAAATAGTTAGTTATACCATGATTAGCTTAATTTCAAATTAGGTACTAATCAAAATTATTAATTGTTTACTGACAATTGAAAATTTATTGGTAAAATATATATTGATTAATTTTATCGACTAATAAAAAAATATTAATAGTTACCGACGAAATAATCATTAAAATATATCTGTAATTATCAACTATCATAATTTGTCAGTATTATTTTTTAATAAATATCTCAATCTACTCTTCTTCTCCCCATTCTTCTTCTCATCCTTCTCATTTTCATTCTCCTTCTATTCCTCATCTTTCTCATTCGTATTTATTGTCTTTACTTCTACCGTTACAGATATCACTTACAATCGTCTTCCCTCTTCCTCTTTTTTTTTCCTCACTTTTCTTCAACTAATTTGTAATAAATATTTTGTTAGATTTAACAAAAAGATTGACACCCAATTTATTTGCAAAATTCTTGATAAATTTTTAAAAAATAAATTTATTAATAAATTAAAAAAATACTGATAAGTTTATCATGATGTTAAAAAAAATCAATTACCTACAAATTTATTGATGATTTTTTAAAAAAATATATCAATTGATTTACTATCGAATATATTAATAAAATTAAAATCAATCCATTATCGACGGATTTTAGTACAACATAAGCAAAACTCAAAGTCAGAACTTTAACACCTATATTTATCAACAAAAATATTTTTGGATTATAAAAATATGAATTATTAACAAAATTTATCAATACAAAAAATATTCATCGATAATTAAAAATTTAAAATCTATCAATAAAATTTGTCAACAAATTTTATATTATCGATAGATTTTTTTTTTATTTTAAAATTTCATCAATAATTATGTATTTCTTATAATGATTGTGAAAATTTCTTTGTTAGAAAAATAAAATAATTCATAAAAATTTGATGCCAAACATGCATAACATATAAAGACACATAGAAGAAGCATGAAAAGATTGGTTTCCATAAAGTTAGAGAACCGTTGCAAACAATTGGATCATGCTTTTGGCTACTTTTCCTTTTAATTTTACGCAACACGTCAGACAAACCAGCCTGAAAACGTTGCACTCATCCAACAAAAAACTCATAACAACTTTTTTGTTATTGTTAAATTTCATATACACCATATCAAGAAATGAAATATATTTTCAATTTGTCTAATAAAATTCTCTAACAATGATCATAATGTCTTAAAAAAGAAAGAATTAAGTTAGAGAGATTGCATATAAGTACTTATATATTTAATGATTTAATTTATATTTTAATTATGCAATTTAATTTAATATTTTATTATTATTTAGAGGTTGGTAAAGGATACAAGAGAAAAAATGGTGGGTGTGAAAATAACTTTCCTCTACCATTAAAAATGGACCACGTAGACTAGTCTTCTACCTTAAAATTGGTGCTCACCGAAACAGTGTCAAAATATGTTGTTTTTTATACAATTTTCAGTGATTAGGATGGAGTAGAGATTCTTTACTATTTTTGTTTTTTTTCATCTGTTAAGCATTAAAAAGTATACGATATTGACATTTTAAATATTTTTTTAATATATTTTAAAATATCAAAATTAGTGATAATTAATATATTATAAGATATAATAAAAAACAGTAAAAGAAACTAACAAAAAATCTAAATTATGCAGGTTACACCTTTTAGTGTCATGTTAAATGCACCTTAGTTTTTTCTATAAATTAAAATTACTGCTACAACTTATATATCAAACACATGCTGAATATAAACTTGTAGAATAATTACGCATGTTCAGAAGAAAATAAGGTAAATTTAAAGCCATTCCCTATAATGTAATTTTTTTTTTCTCTCTTAATAAATCATAATCAATTCAAAATTATGTTTAAATTTCGCATTTCAAAATCTGAAATATGATTCTAACTATATTTTAAATTACAGATAATTTCAAAATCATAAATATGTAGTAGATTATATGATTTACAATATATTTCATATTTTATAGTTCGTATGTATTTCAAATTTTATAATCTCGAATCCAAAATATAGTTATGTATTGTTTAACTTAGAAAATAATTTCAAAAATGTCATTCTATATATTACATGGTATATAAATTACTGTAGAAAAAATAATTTCAAGCTTATGCATACAGTAATTCCAGAATATAATTTTTGAATAAACAGTTTCGTAACCCATTAAAAATACGTAATTTAGTAGTTTTTTGACATATTTTGAAAGAAATGAAATTTTTATTTATATAATAGTGAAAAATATTTAAGTAAAAACATTATTTATTATAGCTATAAGTCAGTGAAGAAAGAAAATGTTATTCATGAATTCAGAAGTATGGACCGGTCCACGGGCCTGATCCTTGACATAAGTTTTTGCTTTCTGCATCCTTTACTAAATGCACCCCTACGCTAAAAGAAATATTTTTCCTCGTTGTACCACATGATCGAGAAAGAGAAAGATAATACATTGTGGAAAAAAACTCGTTCTATAAATTTCATGAGTTCTGAAAACTTTATTTTTTCGAAGGTATTATATTCATTTTGTAAAACTTTTTCAAGAAATTCTTTTTTGAAAAAATATTTAGAAATTTATTTCATATGTTCTGAAAATTCTATTCCAAAAATCTTATTATGGAAATTATATTCCAAAAATAAATAATTTGCAAGTCGTTTTATAAAAGGGTGAAATGGTCATTTTGGAAATTGGAAGTGCGTAAATAAATTTTGGAGGTGTTTAATGGAAAAGCCTTTACAAATCTCATTATTTGGTTAACTTTTTAATTTGATTTTCCTTATGATTGTATAAGGGTTAAATATGTTTTTGGTCATTTAATTTTCGGTGAATTTTAGAATTAGTCTTTTCAAAATTTTGGACAAATTTAGTCTTTTATCTTTCAAAATACGTGGATTTAGTTCTTTTAATCAAATTTTGTTGGATTTATTTGATGTTTCGTATGCATTTCAGGATTGTTTTTAAGTTGTTTATACTATTTAACACATTTTTGCTTTAATATTAAGTCAAATATTATTATGAAACACACTTGAAATGTTAAATAAACTCAACAAAATTTGATTAAAATAACTAAATCCACATATTTCGAAAGATAAATGACTAAATTAGTTTAAAATTTTGAAATAGACTAATTTCAAAATTCCCTTAAAATTAAGGGACAAAAAATATATTTAACCTATCATTTTGATACAGTTCTTACGTAGCTTATTTGGGTTAGAAAATGTAGTTTTGATATGATGTTTGTTTGTGATAAGATGGCATCACGCGTGCATACTTTAAACAACAAACAAATACCTCTAATTCACTTTCACACTTTATTCATTATTTAGTGACTCACTTCACATCACTGTGAAAAAGAGAGAAACAAACCATAACATAAAAAGTTTTCCTTATGTCATCTCCAAATGGAAACAAACCACATAAATTTTAAGATATTTTTTATTTTAATACTTGTTTTTTTTTATGAAATATTTATCTTGAATTTATTAGTTTGAATGTAATTTATGAGTTCAAAATACTCCTCTAACTATAATATTATTATTATTTTGTAATATAACTAATTATGTTAATTGTAAGGGTAGTTCTACTAATAACCTGTTAAAAGAGATTATAACCAATCTAACGTTGTGGGTTATATGATGTATTAATTACTTCGAATTAGATAAAATCGCTTAGAAATAATCATTTGGAAACTTAGACGAAAAGCATGAATAACTTGTAAGTTCTTTGAACTAATTAAAGATAATACGAAGCTTAAAGAGATAGATGATGTTGTTTAAGAGTTTGAGTAAAAAAGAAGTTAGCTAAAGTCTATAAAATACAAGTTCCACCTGAATAAAAGTAAGAAAAAAATACTTAATTAATTTACGGACATCATAATCCTAAACATTTTCTTTCGACTTCTTATAATTATAGTCCTTCTAGATATACTTACATTCTTACCGTTCATAAATAATAGTTTAACCATCAAAGAGTAGCTTTCACGATCAAATAGTGAATAGTGATATGTGAGATTTTTTTTTCATTCTTCATGTTGCAAGAATAATGACTCTGAGTTGAAATTTGTAGGACTTCTAAAAATATGAAAGATATGACATATATGACAAATATATGAGATTTATAGAATAGCTTGTATTTTATTGATATATCTTATATATAAAATAATATATAACATAATATAAATATAAAATACTTGCAATATTTTATTTTAATTTAAAATAATAACTAATTTTTAAAATTGAAATATATATTCAAAATAAAAATATTTTCTAAAATAAAATCCTAGAATTTTGCCTTATTGTTTTATGAATTGACTACTTATTGTGTGAAAAAAAAAATCTTCTATATTTTTTCTTGGTTAAATATGTTTTTGGTTATTGAAGTTTCAGTGAATTTTAAAATTATTAAAATTAGTTCCTCTTCGAAAATTTATATCAATTTAGTCCTTCATTTTTAGAAATACGTGAATTTAGTCATTTTTACCAAATTTTGTTAAATTTATTTGATATTTTAAACGTATTTTATGATAATATTTGAGTTAACATTAAAGCGAAAATGTGTCAAATGGTGAAAACAATTCAAATACTATCCTGAAATACGTTTGTAATGTTAAATAAATTTAACAAAATTTGATTAAAAGGACTAATTTACTCATATTTAAAGATGAAAGACTAAATTGGTCAAAATTTTTGAAGAATGAGTAATTTTAAATTTCATTAAAACGTGAGAAACAAAAATATATTTATTTTCTTTTTCTTTTTCCTCTCAGATGTGAGGTGAATGATTTTTTATTTTTTTTTTTAATTTAGAAAAGGTAAAAGCAATTGTGAGAGATAGAAAGTTTCATGAGAGGACGTGCGATTGCGTAATTTTCTTTGTTTTGTGCAGCCAGCTCGCTCTTTTGACTGGGAGATAAAATAAATTTGTGCAGTATAGATATTTTCTTTAAATATTCTAATAAATGATGTGGCTTTAATCAAAATTATTTTTTATTAAAATAAATTATTTTATTAAATTTTTAAATATATATTTTTTTTAAGTTTTCTTTAATTTGATTTTACGTTTAAAATAAATTTTAAACATAATATTTAATAGCTGTGTGTGTTTTGATGTGTTTAAAGACAATGTATGAAGCAAGTAAAACTGAATATAATTAATTTACAAATATAAGATTGAAAATAATTAATTTTATTTTATCTAGTTCAATTTTTTAATTGATATTCTTGTAACATTATATATTCTAAAGTTTCCTTATAATAATTTGGTGTTTATACAGTCTATGAGTATTCATCAAATATTATATATATATATATATAACTAGAAATAAAAAGTGTATTTACATGTATTATTGCTACTAATTTTATCGTTATTGTCCTTTTTGATGCCAATGTCATTTGGTCTCTTAACTTAATCAAGGGAAGAAAATTCATTCCCTTATTTTATATTGAGTATGTGCACCTTTCTCAACAAAAGATTCTTCTTACTCCTTCAAATAAAAAAAGTAAAAAGTACCGAAGGAGAAAAACAAAACCATTTGAAGATTCTTTCTGGTTTATTTTCATCATGTATGAGACAGACACATGCCAATATATTTCTGAAGGTGACAGATGCCAATATTTGAATGACTTTGATTGTGTTTATCACATTAAAAATTCTTAAAATCTCTCGCCTCTTCGTTCATTCCAAACATTAGTATTGGAAGATTAATTAACCTCTTCTTAATCAGACCTAACTTCTAATTAAATATTCCTTCCAGATTTCAAAATCAGATCTCAAATTATGCATGTCAAACTTTACGTCTCATCTCTTAACTTTAATTACTTGGTATACCTATAATAATTTAAAAGTTTTACCACTGTCATTTTCATAAACACGACCAGTATCTATGTTTTTTACTCTGATGAACACTATAAACAACTTGATGTCGGAATTGTGTTGTATTGTGGTAAGCATCATCACCTTCCTTACTTAACTCCCTCCAAAAGCAGAAATTTGTCTTTCATATACCTGGTTTCAGCACGATGAACATTTTGTTCTTGGAAGTGAAAATCATGTTCACTTTTTTCGCAGATGTTGTGCTTGTAACAAGATAATGGTTATGTTTCTCTTTTCCTGATTCATGGCTTTCATCAGGTGGTGCTGTCCCAGGAAGCATTCCCTACAAGAGCTTTATATTTTCATGGCCAAAGGAATACTTTTCAGAATGATGAGATTGTGGTTTTGCTGAATGGTGACCACTGTTTTTGTGACTCTCATGGTATATGATTATGTTCTTGTAAAGTAGGGTAGAATATGATTCATGTATTATATGTCATAGTTTGCATTCAGAACATGCTTCTAACCCTATTTGCTTCATCGGACATGGTTCCTAGGTTGATGTTGGCAGAAGATAACTTCATCTGTGGCTTTCAGCATTTGTCATTGGCAAACTCATCAATTATCAAATCTGACAGACAATATTTGTATCTTATAAGGTAATGAACTAAAGTTAGAATCCAAAATCAATAATATATATTTTAAATCTGTTAAAGATAATATTTTTAAATATTACCCGTTTTGAAGTTTTGATAGTTTTGTCACAGTTTTACTTTTAAATTACGTATATCAATAGAAAAATATATAAATTATTTTTAACTTTTCTTCCAAATGATATGAAATATTTGGATGTACACTCAACCAATAAGTATATTCCACTGTGCACAATAATGAATGGTACACTTGCAACAACTGAACCAGCAATTCCCATGTTTTTTTTTCTCAAGTGGGTACCTCCACTTTTATATGTTGGCTAAATTAAAAAGAATAAATATAATCATATAATGATTTTTATTAATGACTCAATAGTAAACAAAAAAAGAAACACTATAGAGGAAATAAATTGTGTCAAACATCTCCAACGTGTAGCTATCTATTTGTAAATGGCTTGATAATATTTGATCAACTTTAATAATATATTAAAAAAAATTAAATCTAATTTAATTTCATAAAATAAATTTATATATACACTTATTCACTGAAACTTTACCTTTTTTATATGTCAAATTATTTCTTGAAATTTTGTTAATTTGTTTTCCACGTCATACATCATCAAGATAGATAATATATATCATCATCCCCGTACACTTGACATTATCTTTATTTTCTTATATGAAAACAAATTATATTCTAAATTGCACGAAAAAATGTTTAAAAATCAGGCTTTATTGTTTTATATAATAGTTTTAAAAAAATATATAAAGACAAAGATGCAACAAGTAGGAACCAAAATATATAGGTTTTGGTACATACTAAGATTAAAGTGCAGAATTGATTCCAGAATCTATGATGAACAGTTGACAATCTGATATACCAACCATCGATTATTTTAATCGAAAGAAAGGAAAATTAATTATTTTACTTATGGATGTTGCTTTTAAGTCGGCAGATATTTTTTTTCAATGGCAAAAGTTTGATGGTCACTGTTTAGAAGAATGCAGTGGACCATTGTGTTAAAAAAGATACAGAAAAAAATTATATTTAACACAGCACATGTGAATTTTATCATTATTTTTTGTTTTGTGCTTTTTGTGGGGTCCATGATGTTTTTTTATATAAAAAGTTTGAATAATAAAAAAGAAGGGAAAGTCCGTGATGAGGCACTAAGCATTCAAGTTGGATTGGACTACTTGCACAGTGAGCTCACAGACAAAAAGAAAATTTAATCTAAATTACTGACAATTTGACGAATCAAAAGGGTCCTAATTGTGTCTTCTAATCTTAAAAATTATTAACCAAAGAATTAAAGGGCATGCTGCATTTGACTATGGTCTTAGGGCTTGGACCTTTTCAATATTCTCTTGCATAATCAATGAGACAATGGAAAAAATGAAGATAGGAAATCAAATAATTATTATGAAAAGATAGTCCACTATCTATCATTCTCGTTGATCAATAATTAATTTCAACTAGAAAAAAACACACGAGTTTCCATGAATATTTACATTTTTATCGTAGAAAAAAAAATAAATGTATGAAGAAAAGGATTATATAGTATTGATGGTATATAAAATGTTATAATAGGTGTATTATATATACACAAAGTTAATCCTAGAAGTCACAAGTAGATGAATTTATGTTACATCCTCCTCAAACTCACAATATTACAACTAAATGCATTGAAAGTTTTCAAATAAAAAACGAAAGCATAAAATGGAGTGTGGCATGATAAATTTATCTGTAATCTATAGAGCCGAAGGAACAAATGATAAAGATATAGTGCCAAGTTGAAGATGATAACGACTAAAATGACGATCTGTTTCAATATGGTTGGTTTGCTCATGAAAACAGAGTTGCAAACAATACGAATAATACTTTTATTGTTAGGCGAAAAATCTTTCGCATAGACACTCATATCTGCAAGTAACCAACACAGTCAAATAATTTTACAAATAGTCAAATTCATGGTGCGATCGAGATGTAACATCTTGTTTCTTACTCTTCCATGATACAAATGAATCACTAAGAAAAATACACCACCCAGTAATGAATTTCTAATCATTAGGATTACCATTCCAATCTGCATCATAATAGATACGCAAGTCTAAAGATAACGTAGAAGAAAGCAAAAGATATTGAAACTAAGTGTCTCAAAGATATCTGAGAATACGAAGAACAAAACCCCCAATGAACTGTTGTGGGAGCTAAAACAAACTAACTAAAAACATTAGTAACATGTGCAATATCTGGTCGAGTCACACTAAGATAAACCAGACTCCCAACAATAGTTTGATATAAAGTAGAATCAGTCCAAGGAACACCATTCGATAGGAAATATCGTACACTTGTCTCAAGAGGAGTATCAACAATCTTCTTATCAGTAATTAAGCTGAGCACGCACAAATAAATAAGTTATATACTTAGACTGAGATAGAAGATAACCTTTAGAAGAAGAAGTAACCTCATTACCCAAAAGTAACGTAATACACACAAATCTTTCATAGAAAAACGATATAATAATGCAGTTTTTAAAGATGCAATTCCATAAAAAATCATCACTAGTAATAATCATATCATCAACATATGAGGATGGCAAAATAAGTCATGCATTGGGTTTCCTAACAAATAATGCAAAATCATGATGATTAACAACAAAACCAAAAGATACAATTACTCTAGAAAACTTTTGAAACCAAGCACCAAGTGCTTGTTTAAGACCGTAGAGGGCTTTTTAAAGTTTGCAAACTTCACCAGATTTGTGCGAGACATGTGGTGATATGTAGACTTACTCATGTAGATCCACATTCAAAAAGGCATTCTTTAGATCCATTTGAAAAATCTTCCATTGAAAATTAGAAGCAACAACAATCAAGGTAAAAACAATAGTCATCTGTGACATGAGCAAATGTTTCATATAATCCCTGCCATACTCTTGGATATATCCTTTAGCAACAAGTTTAGCGTAATACCTTTCAACTAAGTCATCTTTTTTTGTTTTGATTTTGTATACCCAATGAGATCCAATAGGACCCTAGTGGCAATGCAACAAGATCCCATGTATGGGTCTAATATAGAGTAGTAAGTTCCTCAGTCATAACATTTAGCCAAAGTGGATCACAAATGACCTCTTTATAGGATGAAGGCTCATGAATATGAATGAATAGAAACAATAAAAGCAGCAAATGAACTGAAATAAGAGGAATAAACAAAATCTGGTAGTTAAGTAGACTTACGATTATGACTATTTAGAAAAGATAGTTTGGAAAACCTGAGTAGAATAAAACAACTATTGGTTTCACATGCTAGACATA
>Ga0209589_1001345_pt1 | contig 40275 bp, 17 predicted proteins | sample CowpeawhiteBW_FD_187525 | JGI IMG/M metagenome (GOLD analysis project Ga0209589, IMG submission 187525) | Root nodule microbial communities of legume samples collected from California USA - Cow pea white BW (SPAdes) (version 2) | ecosystem: Host-associated > Plants > Roots > Nodule | place: USA...
CATATATATGTATATATATGTATATATATGTATATATATGTATATATATATATATATATATATATATATATATATATATATATATATATATATATATATATATATATATATATATATATGGATATGAAAGTTATGTTATTATTAGTGTCCTCTTAAGGAAAATCTTATTGTAAAAAAGAAAAATTAATTCCATTTCTTTCTCAAATAATAGTTATTTATATAGTATGCATCTAGGTTTAGCCATGCTTTGCATAGTAAACACATGTGGTCAACAAGGGAGGCATGATCAAGCCAAATGACACTCTAGGAATGGAGAGTATTTTCCACCTTCTTGAATGGTCACATTGCACTCTAGGAATGAAGAGTATTTTCTACGTTTTTGAGTGGCCACATGGCACTCTAGGAATGGAGAGTATGTTTTCACCATTTTGAGTGGTCACATGGCACTCTAGGAATGGAGATTATTTTCCACCTTCTTAAGTGGCCAAATGTCCTTTTCCTATTGGAGAGGATTTTTTGCTTGGTCTCCAAGCTAGCCAAGTTAGAGTTTTTAGGGTTTTGCATCTCCAAATTAGGAGACACCTTAGTCTACTAGAGGTGTCTCCCCTCATCCCCCCTCCCCTCTTGTAAGTTCACTCTTGAATGTATAATGTTATGATGTTGAGATCACTCAATAAACATTCCTTTGAGAGTCACCTAGCTAGAACATTCTTTTAAAAGCTCCTCTAGTCGTCCTCCTATTAAGTTGGACCAAGTCGTGCAAATAGTAACTGGTAAGGCCGGGATATCATTTCCCAAGAGACTCATGTATACTAAATAATCATGATTAAATTAAACTAAAGAATGAATCCATAATTTGGGTTTTTGTGTAACAAAGTAAATTTTGCATAAATGATTAAAGATGAACTTTGGAAGTTAAAGGCACTTAGTCGATGGAATAGATTAGAAATGATATGAATTGATATTGTCGGGGTTAGAATTTACCAACTATGCTCTCATGCAACTACAATTTTACATCCTCTACATCAATATGCTAATGTCAACCCACAATTCTACTTAAACCCTAATTCCTTAATGGATTTAACCTAAATTTCCTTATTAAGAGTCAATCCCTTGAACTCTTAATAAACAAATTCGCTTTATGCACTAAGGTTTAAGACAACCAATGGGTCAATGTGGATGAGGCGTGCACGATGGAGGCTAGGGTTCCAGGGAGGGCCAATGCGGAGGAGTGCGAGAAGAAGGAAACTTATTCTTATATTTGAGTGAGATTAAGTGAGTGTGACAAAATTTTTGAGGGATTGAATGTCGGTGAAAAAAATATTTGAGTTAGCGCCATAGTATCATATAAATTTTAATTTTTAATCCATATATAAAATCAATAGGTAATTTTTTTATGTTACCTACGAAAAAATATACATGTAAATTAACATTACATATTCGTAGGTAAAATCGGTAGGTAATACCTAATTTACCTATGAATTCAAATTTATATGTAACTATCAATAGATAAATTACAATTTTCTTGTAATGTCTTATTTTTGAATCATATTTATCATCATCATTTAATATATAATATTTGTTTTTAACTTCTTAATTTATTTTTAATTGTTATAGAAAACAAAATTCATTCGTCTAAACAAATGTCGTGTATTATACAGATTAAAATACTAATTTGAGAAAAAGAGAGTGACATATTAGACACTGAAACTTGAAAAGAAAACGAAAGGAATAAAGGGGACATGCTGAAAAAGTGAAAAAAAAATATGATGAAAGAAAAAAATTAAAAATAATATTAGAAAAGAAGAATTAAAAAATATTTATGTAATTTAACTATAACATACTTATTTAATCTCTCTAAATGTGATTTTAATCCTCTAACTTTTCTTTTTCGATTTCCCATTATATTTTAAAAGTACAATAATTTTAATAGCATCTTTAAATAGCTTTTTTCCTTTTAATAACTTCCTATACAATGATTAGCAAACAAACTAAAAATAATAATTTCCTAGATTAAATCTATTAATGTTATTTTTATGTTCAATATCTATGTTACTTTTACAACATCTATTATGATGGATTGGTGCATTTGTGATGGTAAACCAGAGCTTTTACCCAGTTAATATTTTATAGATTGGTTGTTGAAATAAGTCATCATTCTTCCCAAAAACATTAAATAAAATGATTGAAGATTGCTTCAAGAACGAGACAATATAATGCCAACGTGCAATAATAGTAATGAATAACACTCAATGCACATTCTCTCATAATTACTTATGCATCGAAACCCTTCCATACACATAAATATAATTAGTGTTTTGGACATTTTCTTAATCAAGAGATTCCAATAATTCTCCCTTAACTCAAACACAACGTGACACACCTTATGTATTTGGCCTTACTATGTAAGGAATTTCCTCCTCAACCACCCAAAATTTAATGCAAAAATTGTGATCATATATTTTCAGTTAATGTGAAATTATGATAAACTCTGATATTATATATTACTATATATTGTTTAAGTTTAATTTAAATTTAACAAAAAATAGTAAATGTTATTGTAAGTGATACGTAATTTACGTTTAAAAAGTAAATTTTAAGTTTAAATAAATTTACTAAAATAATATTTGTAATCATTTATATACTTTCATTTTATTGTATTTTTTTAACAAATTTCATATACATTTTATGTAAAATTAAATATTAATATGATAACAAACAACAAATTTTATTATTATGATAAATTTTAAACATCTGTCATATTATTTTAAGAAATAGAATTTAAACATAATTGAACTTATAAAACTGATTTTATGAAGTTATTCGAGAAAACTAATTAACTTGAATATCATTTGAATTAAGTTGTTGATATTTAAATATATGAAGGGTAATTTAAAAGTACGTATAACAGAATACACATTGTCCCCAAAAAAAATAAGTGTTGGGCCACGAAGAGGGTGATTATAAAATTCATGAAAAAATATAGAGATAACATGACAGCAAATTATGAGGAAGAGTCACGCTCGAAGGGAGCGAGTGTGGCACACTGCAGTTTTCAGTTGTGTTTCTTGTACTTCTTTCGTTAGTGGTGAATATGAGCGTGACTAGTTGGTTATGTTCTAAAGTTTGAAAAAAAAGTAAGAAAGTGTTAACTATATATGACACATTTTCATATTCATTTCACTTTAGTATACTCCTTAGTACACTATTTATGTAGCATTTGCTTCAAAAATTGTGATTATTGAAAATGATAAACTAATTATAAGGGAAATGTTTTAGAGGGAACTGGATTCAAAATCAATCAATATTAAAATGATTTTGTGGCTCTTGGATTCACTTAAAATAAGGTTTAGTGTGTTAATCACTCTTTTCTTGTATTTCTAAAGAATCTCTTCATGCCTAGATGCAACCATGTTTTGTAGACTATTGATATGATATCCAATAATTTAATTCAGTTCTATAATTCTCATTGTGTATTTTTTTTCTTCTTCATAAAGTTTAGTTTATATATTATTAATTTAAATTATTTTTATTTGAATAAGAAATTCTTAACACTAAATAAAGTTGTGATACTGTAAGATTTTTTTTTAAGCTTTAAAAATTTTGACTGAATACCATGATATTTCTCCATAAAAGAGGCTTTTAAAATATATTTAAATCTCAATTAAATATACTCTCTTAGTAAATGATGAGTTACTACACTAGAAATTTAATTCTTTAAATTTTCAATAGTTGCAGTTCAATCTCGTAAAATTTATCTTGCTACAAGCATTTTTTTTTTCTTTAATTTTATGGAGAAGTCATTTTTTTTGTCATGATACACTAATTTTAATTTAAAGAGAAATCAAACCCATTTATTTTAGAATTTTATACCTTGAAGTTTTTAAATAGAAATTTATTTAAATATATCCGAAGTACTTTACAAAATTAGCTAACATGCTAATATATATATATATATATATATATATATATATATATATATATATATAATAGTGAATTATATCCTTTGATCCCAAATTATATTTATTTTAGTTTAGAATGCCTTCATTAAGAAAAAAAAAACAAATATTTCATATATAGACTAAAATATCCCTCTTTAATGTAACAAATTTGTAGGATGTAATAATTTAATAATGTAAATAAAGATTAACTATGTTTTTGTCCTAAACTATTAAGCAATTTTGATTTTAGTTCATATTCCAAAGTTTAATTTAGTTAGGTCTCTATTTTTTCGAAATTCATGAAATCAATCTTCAATAGTAAAGTGACAAACAAAATGGAGGAGTTCCTTCCAAGTTATATGACTCAAGCCAAGATGAAGACCCCTAAGGAAGATGGTGGTGTGGAAGTTATGAAAAAGGGTGGTGGGTGTCTCGTTATGATGTTTAGGATGGTGAGATGGTAGCTCCTCCTCTAAGCTATATCACTCAAGCAAAGGGAGAGATTATGGTGGTGTTTAGTTTATTCTCAATAGAGGTTAAGTCAACTCAAGAAGAGGGTGGCTAGAGGAGACCACATGGGATGCTCTAGCCTTTTGGTGACCTAGATGAGTAATATGGCACAATTTTGGCAACATAACATTACTAAATTCATAGGTGAAAATACATGGGGGGAGACACCTATATTTGTAGAAGAATGTGTCTCCAAAGTGGACCACAATCCTAAAAATTCCATCTTGTTGAAGGAAAGCATGATATGTGACACTCTCACTTTTAGGAAAACTCTCCACTCATGGAGTTCCGTGTGGAAAGCCACTTTAGCAAAAGTTTCTCCATTAGGTAAATGACACATGACAACTACCTTTGTAAGAAAATTCTCCACTATGGGTTTGCCATGTGGCCATCATGTGTCATGTGTGGGACACCCTCCACTTTGTCACCGATATAGGGTTACAAAAACTAATCACCCAAGATTAGCTTAATCTAGGCGTAAATGATGCTTCACACTTAAGAAAGATTGTTCAAAAACTCAACACTATCGGGCCCTTAATACAAGGCCTGAAAAGAATATCCTACACTATTTGACCCTTAATTCAAGGTCTAAATATTCCTAATCTACTAGAGATACTCCATTATGGCCCATAAGACAAGAGCTTAGGCCTACCTTCAGTAGATGACTTTAATCCTTCTTGAAAGTGCTTGGCCATGGATAAGGGATATGCCATCATCACCACTCCCTTCTAAAGTCATCCATGACATATGGGAAATTGGAAAATAAAAAATGAAACGTGGTTTTCTTCATTTTATATAGATGAAATTAGTTACATCATGTATACTTCCATCATCTTCCACACCCAGAATATACCCATTACAAAACAGACATATCTATCACATTCCTCAACGAGCTCATGATCTTTCTCCTCCACTATCATCAACTACCTTTATCCTCTCCTTCCCTCCACGCCATCCATTTCAACACACACAGGAAAACCTTCATCCACCTCCAACAACAAAAAGCCTTCTCCATCTTCTAACCTTTCATCACACTTTCCATCTTCACAGCCCATAAAACCCAATCATCAAAACCATTCACAAATTATTAGCCTTCTTCATCCATCTCCATCAATTCTTTTATTTTCCACCTTCAACATCATTCATATGCAAACAAAAAATACCAAATCGAAAACACAATAATCATCACCCTCCATATTTTCTTCCAAATTAACCATTTACACATGCACGTAGAGTACCCCTATTTTTCTCCATCACCCTTACATTATCAAACAACAACCAACTAGAATAATCCAAAGAAACCAAAATCAATCGAGAAAAAAAAGGAAGTAGAGCAGTGGCACTAATAAACTAGGGCGAAGGAAGACATTTCAGTTTGAGATCGCGCTTGAAACGAGTAGGAATGGCACCTCTGGCACGACCGACGTACCCAACATGGGCATGGTGACTGGTTTGAGCAATGTGATGGTGGTATTGGCGGTGTTGTGGTGTTCCCCATGTGGGGTTTGGAAGAGTAAGAGAAAAAGAGAAAAGGGAAATCTGAGCAGCGTTTCTTTTGACTAGAAGGATCTTTGTGGAAGTTACCCAATCCCTTGCGAGTTCTAGCAATGGAAGGTTTCGTTAACTAATTTCATATATGTGAAATGAAAAAAAAATCATGTTTTATTTTTCTTTTTCCACGTGTCATGGAACACAATGAACATGTCTTAAAATGGAACGATGACGTGACACTTCATAATATTTGCCACGTAAAATAAAAAATACTAATGTCATTGATTGATGAATAATTTCATAAATTTCAAAAAAATAGGATCTAATTAGATCGAACTTTAAAACCAACACTAAAACCAGCATTGCTTAATATTTAAACACCAAATACATAGAAAATCCTATAAATAAATATATGACCGGAAAATATTATAAATGCTATTTTGAATTGTAAAACAACTTTAGTTTTGAAACAAAACAAAATTTTTAAAATTTTTAATAGATGAAGTCATTGATACGTTGCTTAAATACACACGATATTTCGACTATATAACTAAAATATACAATAAGAATGTAAATTTAATTGCCAAAATCATGATATTTGTAAATGATTTAATATTTTATATGGTAGTAATAAATAACCAATACTGTGTACTTTCATTTTGAAAAATCAGCAACTTAATTAAATATTTAATGCAATCATACCACTGCATTAAAAATCTGAGAATTCAAAATCATATAACAGTGATGTATTAAAACTAAAATATAATGAAGAGGAAGTTGGAATCTGACTTAAGTATTTGCTCTGTGGCATTGTCTGTCATGTGTTTCAACTTAAACATTATATTGATATTAACTTAATTGTTATTAATGATACTTATAAGTAAATTAATATTTTTTATGATAATAATAAATGACCGAAAAGAGTTCATTTTCACTGTGAAAGAATTAAGGACTTGTATTTGATGGAATAATATTGAAAGAACTTGATTTATGAAAGAGATAAAACTATGTTTCAATTTACCAAACTAAAATTCAGAGGAGTACCCTTGGGAAAACATTCAAACATAAATTTTCTAACACATATTTTATTATCGATTGAAATTTACTATAGATTGCATTATTAATATAGAAACTCACAAAATGAGAATATAACCCACCAAAAATTTATTATTTGTCATCAACCTTTGTATGCTGTTAATATATTTTTTTCCCTCAAATTTAAGAGACCAAAATCATTACTTCCTCTGTTCCATAGTGATGTAGTTCAAGGTTGATTCACATTAAATATTTTACTTTTTTGAAATAATTTCACTAAAATAACACCACATTTATAATCAATATGTGTTCTAAGAATAATTATTTTAAAATTTATCTAAAATTTTAAATTTGTATTTTTTGTAAAAGCATTTGCATGTAATATTTTTTTTGAAACTAATTAAAAATATAATATTTTGACAATTTTTTATAAAATAATTAGTATTTTAATAACTTTTTAATAATAATAATAATAATAATAATAATAATAATAATAATAATAATAATAATAATGATAGCAAACAAGTCTATTGATTATATTTTGATAAATAATTAAGTGACTTGTTATAAAGAGATTGAATAACATTGGTTGTCAACATAAAAGTTAACTAATAATTAAGTCTAAATCAATGTTTAAAGATAAAATTTAATGTAAGTTAAGGCAAGAGCGAAGAGACAAATAGTTTGTTAGTACTAGAAGAAGGTGAGGCGTTTGGAAGCACGCGCTTGAGGATAGGAAGGTGGATGAAGAAAAATTCGAAAATGTGAGACATCATTATCAATGGGACCAACTGCCAAGAAAGAGCTATGGCCTATGGGTTGGAGACAAGGTCATTGGGTTTTCCGCAGCTTTTTTATTTATAGCTTCCCACCCTGTTCCTCCTAATGCTGCTGCTTCTGCCTCAATCTTTTTTCACCTTTCTTCCTCTCCTCTCCTTTCTCCTCTTTCTCCTACAATGTCTGCTTCCGTAACAGTGTCTCATGTTTCCAACTTCTAATCATGTAACCACAAACACCCAAAACAAAACTTTCACTTTTTTCTTCTACCCTTCCCCACTAGAGAGCCGAAACACCATCTGGGTGTCTTTTTTCATTTGGCTTTTACTGCAAGATGACACCTTGTTTTCCCTCGTTAACAATAATGCCTTGTTGAGATCTACCACCACGTTGGTCGTTTTCACTTTCGGTGTCGTCCCATGTTGTTCTTGTTCTTGCTCATGTTTACCTTCTGGCTTTAATGTCCCTGCCTGTCACCCTCCACAGTCACTGCCTCTTCTGGGTTGAGCAATGTGGGCTTCCAGGTTTAAGGATATCTTGGAATCTTGTCCGTGAGAGTATTCAGCTTTTGGGTCGCGATGCAATTAGGTAACTTTTACTTTCGTCTTAGTTTTTTGTGCTTTTTTTAATTTGGAATGTTTGTATTGTTCAATGGGGGTTGTTTACAGTGTATTCTCTTTTCCCTTCTTTGTTTAGGAGATAAGTAATTGTTTTGTGATTTTCATTGTGTGTTATTCTTTCAAGTGATGACATGCCTTCCAAATGCGACTTGCATTGCAAAATTATGTGATGGGTATGACAATCCGCACCAGTTTGAAGCTGGAATGGAAGAATGCTCGTGTTTGTTTGTGACTCATCTGACATGTTTTGTTTTTCAACTCTTCACATGTCTTCTATTTTCTGGAATTACTTATGGCTTGATTGTGACAACTTCTTGGATTTTCATTCTTGTAATGGCAGTGTGAGAATTTTACCCTTTTGTTTGTTTTTTTGTGGGATAGCGTTGTTGCGTGACGAATATTTTGTACATGTATGTGAATTATGAACCACTAAAAAAAGATTACAATTGACAATAACGAAATGTAAACTAACTATCGCTACAGAACATGAGTACTAAAAAGTAAAACCAGTGTTTTTATTCTGTAAAAAATGGCTTCTAATCAATGAGAAAGCTCTCCTGCATATGGGTATTTGCCAAGCGATTAGAGTTTGTGCTATGTGTACTAAGCCATGGCATCTGTGGTTGGGCTTGTGAAAAATAGTTTCAGTGAACTCAAGATGAAATTCATTCGCATAACATTTCTGCAGCCCTTATCTTTTCATGTGCCAAACTACTGATTGCAGCGTCATTCAGTCACTAGTTGCTGCTGGAGTTTAAAGCCTTTTTCTTACTTTTTCTCTACTATTTTGATTTTAGGCCGCTTATTATTTTCTGTAGCTGAGTGTATATTATATCTAAAATTATTTGTGGAGATTGTAGAAAAAATGAGATTTTTCTTCAATCAAGGCATCTTCTGGTCGTATCGAGCAATAAAATAGTGAGTGCAGTGTTGTTTCCACAAGAATTAAAACAAATACAAACTCTTCTATAAAGGGTATCTTAAAATAGGATCAGAAGCCCATTCATGAAAGGAGCAATTGGATCCAGATCTTGCAGCTTTAGTTCATTACCAAGCTCTACTTTTTATCCATTCAAGTAAATTATGGTCTAGAGCTATATCACTAAAAGCAATTTCTTTTTTATGTAACCAAAGGGACCTAGTTCCTGCTAATCATGTGATTGATCAGAGCCTTTTTTTTTCTCTCCTTTTATATACCTGGCATTTGAATAACGTGATCCTTTCATTCCACTGATAAAACAGTTCATAAATTCAAATAAATAAATAAATAAATAAATCTTTATTGTTCTGAAAGTGCTGGTGCGGCCTTACTTTCACTTACAGTCTCACCTGGTTGTTTTTGGTTTGTTGTTGAAGATAACTCTCTTTTGTATCAAATTAATGAAAAAAACAAATTAGTTGGGAGAGGAGAGAATTGAATCTAGAAAGAGAAAAGGAAAAAGAAAATATAACTGCATTTATATTTGAAGAGAAAATGTTTCTTGAGCCTTGAATTGAAGGCTTGTACTTTTTGCTTCTTCTACTCTTGAAGAATAAAATTATTTACTCTAATCTTTGTCTGTGTACTTTGTTCCTTTTTAAGTGGTATCGGGGAAAATGGTTCATTAATCTTACGCATCAAGAAATGAGGATTAGAACTAATGGTAGGTTTTATATTTATTGTAATTGAGACACCGCAGAATGTTAATCGGGTTTATAGATAAAAGCTTGCTTACTTCTATGGAAATGCTAAATTATTTATTTGATCAGACATACATGTTAAAGATTTTTCTAATGCTTAACTGTATTAATGATGCAAATCAGGATTTCTGCAAAATGGATCGGATTTATCTCCTGGAAAAAGTCTGGATGGAAGTTTCAGGAAGTCCAGCTCTGGTTTGTATCGATCCCTTCCTTTGTTTTTCATTTCTCTACACTTGTGGTTATTTACAGACTTTCCCATACTTTAATCTCACATTTTTACAATGTTGGCTTAGCGACCTGTTCATGTTTAAGAAACTATGAGGGAAAGTGATGCCCAATTAATTTGTAAAATTCAATAGAACAACGAAGTGCATGGTTGAAAACTCTTAACAAATGTGTATGGAATTTGTTTTTATGATATACACAAGCTTGGCAATAGTTCTTACTCTCAAATATGATTAATGCTATTATCCTAGTGTTTTTACACGCTGAATCTAATGTTAGTATCATTCAAATGGTTCATGGAGCCATGTGATTTATTTTGTGGTTTCTTTATGGCAGTTATTTCTGCTAGTACTGTCTCTGGGACCTCAGGATTGAGCAAAACTCTTCCTATTTCAAGAAGAGTGTTGAAGGGGCTCAAGGAATGTGGAAGGAAACTGGTTGACCTGGAGTTATTCACTCAATATCTTGAGGAGTGGGTCTTGGAGAATCTAAATGGTGATTCAGCAGATGGGATTCAGAGTTTTCGTTCTCCTTTCACAACTGATGAACTGTGCAAACTTGATTTGGCATTGGAAGGGGTTCCATTTCAGCAACTCGTTCGTATGCCAATCTTCTCTGACATTTCTGATGAGCTTATAGAAGATCAGTATTTAGCAGCAGAAGATTTCCTTCATGCCATTATCATTGGACTTTGGCGTACATTTTGGCATAAAAGTGGACCACTTCCATTATGTGTCTCTTGCCCCTCTCATATTGGTTCCAAGTTCAGTAGTGTTGAAAAGGCAATATCCAGGGGAAGGGTGAGGGAAATGCGTGGTTTGGCTTTAATATCAAAAACTGTCACTGATTCAAGATTTAAATGGGATCATATGGTAGAGTTTGCCTTATTCAAGCCAGAAGTATTCTTGGACAATGATTTAGGACTATCAGTGAGCAGTATTTGTGAAGCTCTCTTTTATGGTTTCCATATTCTTGTATCTCGGAGTTTGAGCAAGATTAGTTCTGTCAACAGCGACTCCGTTTTCCTTCTAGTTCTAGATTCCAAGTGTGGAGCAGTGATGAAGTTCAGTGGTGACCTTGGCAAACTGGATTTGTTGAATTCAAGCGATCCATATTTATCCGTAGCTGAATGGGTCAAGACTTACGCTGAAATTGGCATCACCCCAGTGGAACCAATATGGAACCGGTTAGGAAATCCAAACTGGGGGGATATAGGAACTCTACAGGTACTATTGGCAACTTTCTACTCCATGGCACAGTGGAATGGACCACCGCGAAAATCAGTAGCCTCGTTGATTTCAGATCATAGCCTCCGCCTTCAGAAGCGCAGGATAGAATGCTGTCTCATTGACACTGAAAATGCACTGGTTCCTTATCATGCCACAACTGACTATCATCAAGCTGGAGAGATTGTTGAGCTTGATCAAAATGAAGAATTTTCCAATGGCCAATCATCACGCCTGAAGCTGAGGTGTGGAGACATATTGGTCTTGGATGATCCACAACAGGGACAGAAAAGCTTCCAAATTCATGAATCACTTGTGGGAGGGAACTATTATCTCTATAGTGCAGTTTGTCTTGATCATCCCTCACAGTTATTGACTTTATACGTGGGTGCTCACCCATCTAGACTTGAGCCTTCTTTGGAGGATATGAGCCTCTGGTACCAAGTGCAACGCCAAACAAAGGTTCTGAACATTTTGAGGAATCAGGGAATCCTGAGCAAGTACTTACCTGAGATTGTTGCTTCTGGTAGGATTTTACATTCTGGAGCATGCAATAAAGAGAGCCCTGGGGGAAGGTGTGATCACCCTTGGTGTGGTACTCCAATACTGGTGACATCTCCAAGAGGGGAGCCACTATCATCAGTAGCTGCTAATGAGGGGTCATTTTCTGCGGATGAAGCGACACGCCTGTGCCGGGATTGTCTAGCTGCTCTAAGAAGTGCAGCCATGGCTAATGTGCAGCATGGTGATATTTGTCCTGAGAACATAATACGAGTTGTCGAAAAACAAGGTGTTAGAAACAAAGGTAGCATGTATGTTCCCATATCTTGGGGGCGTGCCGTGCTGGAAGATAGGGACAGCCCTGCAATAAACTTGCAATTCTCATCATCTCATGCACTTCAGCATGGGAAGCTGTGTCCTTCTTCTGATGCTGAAAGCATTGTGTACATCCTGTATTTTATCTGTGGAGGGACTATGTCTCTACAAGATTCTATTGAATCTGCTCTACAATGGAGAGAGAGAAGCTGGGCAAAGCGTTTGATCCAGCAGCATATTGGTCAGGTTTCTCCCCTCTTGAAAGCATTTGCTGATTATGTGGATAGCCTTTGTGGAACTCCATACCCTGTTGACTATGATATATGGTTGAAAAGGTTGAACAAGGCTGTCGAAGGCTCAGCAGATAAAGGTAAAGGGATTGAACAAGTACCAATAACATTAAGATTAGAGGATGCTGCTGGGTCTTCAGGAGCTTCTGGCCCTTGATTTTGGTGCTGCTTTATTTTTGTAAATTGCTTTTGAGGAATTCAAATGCATTTTACTTTTAGGACTTTAGATTCTTAGTGTTATTATTTTGGTTGGTTGGCATCTTCTTCGGCAACGTATATTCTGGAGTGTTTACTGGTTTTTTGTCTGATTGAAATCCCATAACAACATTCATGCCTGATACAAGAATATTGATTTGGAACCTTGGAGCATCCATTGAATTTGACAAACTAAGAGGTTAAAGCTAGTGCATGGAAATCCTCAGGTTTCTTCTTTAAAGTTCATTATATTCCAAAAAGCATTACTTATCATGTGTACTGCTTTGGTACATTCAGAATCACAAAGGAATTTGCACTTAAATGTAAAATATACAGCATTCTCGTGTTGTTAATATCTTTTTTCCTAACTAGACAACTGTTAGGAGACCATGACCAAGGCAAATAAATTGTATATGGTAATATACCATTTGTCTAAGATGATCTCTTTTCTCTATAAAAACTAGGTTTCTTGCCTTGTAATTATGAGCATGTTTATGAGCAGACATTGAACAAGTAAAGTGCTTTAAACTTGATTGTTTTGATCTGGGTACATAACTTTGGGTGAAAAACAAGATTGAATGCACTGAATTTCTCTTGAAATGAAATCAATATTCCTACCAAATGCTGTCATTATGAAGCATTTTGTGGGGTTTACTTCAACACTGATTTCAACATCCATGACCCACAAGCTTTGATTTAGTAGGCTTTCTGATCCACAACTTTTCATGCTGTTGACTTCGATGGTGGTGTTTTGAGAGTTCTTGCACGTTAATCACAAGCATGTGTTCTAAATTCATATTTTTGGATATTTAGAATAAAAACGTATTCACAGAGAATTTAAACGTTTAATATAGCTAAAGAAATCATTTAAACATTTATAAAAGTAAATACGGTTATTAAAGTAGAAACAGTTTTTACTTCCAGCACCCCCACTATTTCTTCATGCACCACTTCAGTTTTTTTAGAATGACTATTTCCACTTTATAATTGTGATTTCTGGATTACAATTTTCTGAAAGTTTTCAAGAACTTGGAATAAATTTGCAAAACAATGTTTGGAAAACATTAAATGCATCATAGAAAAAAAAAATTCTGAAATAGGAATTTTGGAACAAATTTTCTGCAATGTATTTTTGGAAAGAAATTTTCGGAACACATAAAATAAGTTTTTGAAAAAGCTCGCAGCAATGGCGTGTGGTAACGAGAGAAGATGCATTTCTGAATGCATTTATGCACTTCAAAAATTAAGTACATTCGGATTATAGACTCAAAATATATTTTTGGATCTGAAAATATATTTTGAATTATACAATCTAAAATATATTATTTTTAAATATATTTTAAATCTTACAATTTAAAATAATATATTTTAAATTGTGTAATCTGTAACTTAGGCATCCAAAGATGCATACTAAATTAAATAATCTGATTGTACTAATTTTTTAAAATATATTAATTCCGAAAATATACTTTTCAATTTGAAATTTTATTCCATATTATATTATTAGAAAAGCATTTTCAAAAACAATATATTTCGGTTGTAGTATTTTCGTATTCAAAAATAATTTAGGTTTTCATTAAGGATAAAATGGTTATTTCGAGATATTTATGGGGGTGGAGAAAAAAACATGGGGTGCAGAAGATTGACTATATTGTAGAATGTTGGTGGGCCAGCAAATTCCCTGGGCCTCTTCACGGACTTTCGGGCCGTTTTGAACGAGGAATTCCTATAAAGCCTTTATTCATTCGAAAGAGAAAGAAAGAAAAAAAAAATCTGAAAACATAAATTATATTAGGCTAAATATACATTTCGTCCTTATTTTTGTTGTGTTTTATTCAATTTGGTCTCTATTTTTGTTTTGTGTTCAATTAGGTCCTATTTTTGTCAAATTATGATCAATTTGGTCCTTTTCATTAACGGTATTTAAATAGTTAACGTTTTTTAACAATTCATGCCATGTGTCAGCTCCTGGTTTTTTTAATTTTTTTTAATTTTTTAAAATTTTTTTAATTTTTTTTTTAATTTCAAAAAACTGTCCACGTGTCAAGTCTGTGTCACATGTCAATGCTAGTGCGATGTGTCATTTTGTGGTAATATTATTTATTTTGTTCAATTTAGTTCCTATATTCGTTATTTTTGTTCAATTTAATTCCAATTTTTGTTAAAATAAATCAATTTTTTTCCTTTCAAATCAACACTAAATTATAAGAATATAATCATTAACTTTTTTTCTAATATTTATATTCTAAAATACTTTTAAAATTGATATATAAAAATATTTTAAATATTCAAAATATTTTAGAAAAGTAAACTAATATTTGTAAAATTAACATTTAAATATAAAATATTTTAGATTTTAATATCCAAAATGCAATAAAAATATTAAATATTTTAAATTTTAATGTGAATTTTATAAATGTTAATATATATTTTTAAAATTTTAATAACTATATTTTAATAATATTTAGGTAATTATATTCTATTTAACAATTGAATCTAAGAATTATATTCAATTTATAATTAAATATTATAATTTATAATTGAATTTAAAAAATAACTAATAATAATGTCAATTTTAAAAATTAAATGGTTGTATTTTAAAAAAATTTGGGATTAAATTAAACAAAAATAACGAATATAGGGACTGAATTGAACAAAAATGACGAATATTGGAACTAAATTGAACAAAAAGAAATAATACAACCATAAACTGACACATGGCACTAACATTGACATGTGGCACAACTGTGACTTGACACATGGACAATTTTTTTGAAATTAAAAAAATTTTAAAAAATTTCAAAAAAAATTTTAAAAATTTAAAAAATTAAAAAAAAAACAGGAGCTGACATGTACTGTTCAAAAACGTTAACTATTTAAACACCATTAGTGAAAATGACCAAATTGACCACAATTTGACGAAAATAAGGACCTAATTGAACACAAAACAAAAATAGAGATCAAATTGAATAAAAACAACAAAAATAGGGATCAAATATATATTTATGCCATTATATTAAAAGAGGTTGAAAATGAATTTTATCTTATTCTTTGCCTCAATTTTTTTATTCAATTTGATTAAACACGGCACGAGACAAGACGATATTATAAAATTTGTAGGTTTAGTATATTAATTTTAATATTACATATTATTAAATTATAAAATAGAAGAAGTATAATTAAGTAAGGATTTGTCTTTACTATGAAAAATAAAAATAGTTAAATTATATGTAAACATCAAAATAAAAGGTAAGCACACGAGAACTTTATAAGTAACAGTATAACTACAAACTTTTAATTTTACCATTTATATTGTTGTATGGCCTAGATTTATTATTTGCAAATCCTTAAATAAGATTGTTTGTGTATGTTTTTAACTACTTTTTGGTTTAATTCATAGAGTTAAACTAGAGAGAAGAGAAAAAAGAAATAGAGGTACAATGATTAATATTATAGACAGATAAATATAGAAAAAAAATTATATACTAAGTTTTGTAGGAAACTATTGTGTACATGACAACTGTTCAAAGAGTTAAATATGATTATAATTTCTACAATTTAGGTTTTACTTTAGAAAGATAAGATAATTATAGTCTTTATATTTGTTTTTTTCAAAAAATATATCTATCACCATTTTATAATAACGTGACATACATAATAGATATGCATATTATACATTATTGGTGGTAGGGATAATATTTAAACATTTATAACATAAAAATTAAAAATAATAATTTTTAAAAAGGGATTTAAAAATATTAAACCCTTCTTTAAAGAATACTTTGGAGCATTATAGTAAGTGTTCTCTTCCTCTCACAAGAATAGAGATCCAAAGCATGTAAGTGAACAATTTATTGTAATAAACTTTAAAGAACTTACTATAATGTATCATATTTGAGTACCTTTTTTTTAAGTATATTGATAAAATAATTTGTTTGTTTTCACTTTTGATATAATGTAGTTCGGTTAATTAATTTTTCTTTTCTTCATTTTTAATTTGAAGCATATTATTAAATTATGGATTGACTCTATATGAAAATTTCCAATTGGATATTAGCATGCGTACTAATGATTTAGTTTGAATTGCTTTGGTTTAGTTTGATGGTTTGTAATTTATTGTGTAAAAAGTGTTATGGAATATCACTTAGTAATGAATATAATATAATGACTAAAATAGGTATCGTACGATAAAAAATGATATGATTCTGTGTCATGATTATTATAATAACAATGAAGAAATGAGATTTAATATAATATAGTTTATTTATAACCAAACTAGGTTGAAGAAATCAAAAGTCATTATTTATGAATAAATATGATAAATGAAATTATTTTAATTTTTAAAATTAAATACATTTCTTGTTCTTGTATAAATATGATTAGTTTTAAGTTAAGCTATCCAATTTGTTTTTTATGTCACAATTCAGAGTGTGTGAAAATTTTAACATAACTTTAAAATTAAGTTAATTTAAACATGCATCTTTATTTTATTTATCGATATAAATTTTGGTTTGAGGAATATGATATAACTTTATTTTACTTGACTTTAAAGTTAACAAATATTTTTGATGATTTGATATGTGGAATTCATGCGTTACTTTATTCCTACGTTTTTTTCATGTATGAGTGTTAATGGTTTTGAGCCTAATTTCCATTATTGGTCATGAGCATTGTAGTTTTAACATTCTTTATGAGAAACATACAAATTATGAGCTACATAACAAATTTGCATATTCTCGCGAATAAATAAGACACAATTTAGCAATAAAAATTTCAAAAGGCTTGGTCTTCGATTCAGATTTCACAACTTGCAAGTATCCGATTCTCTCCTTCCTTTCAAAAGCTTATTATGGTGACTAAAACATTATATTCATTGGGTTTATTTAAAATATATTTATAAATTCTCACTTTACAACTACTATTATTAATTTTGAGAGTTAAAATGATATATTTAAACTAAAAGTTGTTTTAAATGTAATAACTCTAAAAACAAAATCCATTTAATAATAAAGATTCAATAATTTAGAGTATTGAACTAACCTGGTTAAGGAGATATAAAAACATATATAAATAGTTACATAAAGTGTAACTACAATTTATTATCTCATAGTTTTTCAAAAGAAGTAATTGTTTACAAAATTTGGACCAAAATAGAAAAAACACTACACATAATGTCTAAATATGATAGTCACAATCAGATACTCCCCATTAGAATCATCCATCCTATGATTGATTCTCGCTCTCACATGCAGGTTCCTTTGCTCAAACCAATGTAATGATCATTGTCAAAAGAGAAACATAAGCAAACACAAACAAGAAAAAGGTAAGCTCATTATAATTTGTACATATATTTTAAATTTATACATATGTTTTAAATTTATGAAATAAAACAATCCCTATTACTTGAAACACCAAACCATGTGTAACACCCCTTTCAAGATGTCATATGTAATTTTAAAACCATAAATAATATTACAACACATATATATGATATTATCCTAATTAAATAGGAACTTCTCAAAAGTTTTATTTCAAAAATCAACTGCCAAAGTTCCATCCGAATAAAACTTTATTTCCAAAATAGAACAACATTAAAACCAAACCAAACCAAACCGATGTAAGTCATTACAGGAAATTTATTACAAATCCTTCCAATTTCAAAACTTCTAAAATAGTCAAACTTTTACATTTTATTCCAAAACCATTTCCAAATGCTTTTAAAAAAAATTCACAAAGTGGTGGAACCCCTTAGATGAAGGTGAAGAAGAGAGCTCCATGGAAGAGCGTGGGTTGGTGGAAGCAAGGTGAAGGATGAAGGTTGTTCTCGGAATTTGGAGTGAAAGGTGAGTAATGAACTCTATCTTAGAGAAGATAGAGGAAGGTGGCTAGAGGAGATGATTCAATCCTCTAGCTCAAGTGACTCTCAAAAGGCAATAGGAGTGGAGTACTCTCAACACTATGCATCTATTGCTTAAAATTCAAGAGTGATTACAATAGCCTAAAATTTAGGCTTTTATATAAAAGCAAATACACATAAGCACTCTTAGCCCTTGGATGAGAATGGACTTCAATCTTGGCCGTGAAAGATGGCTTGGAGAAGGAGGAAGGCTCACGACCATTGGATGATGCCTTGGAAAAGGAGGAAGCATTCCTAACCCTTGGATGCTTTGGATCCATGAGGTGTAGGAAGGAGTGTTGACTTCCACTTAGTCCACCTTGGACCTTTTGATAAGCTCACGACCACACCTCCTTTTGGGCTTAGTCAAGCCCAATTTTATCAATCAACTACACATTGTTTGACTTATTATTCTAGAAAGCAAGGCCTAAACAATGGGCCAATCTTATTGCTATTCTATTGCTCTTTGATACACCTATTCAAATCTTCACATCTTCTTTGGCCCATGTGAAGAGTATGAGAAGCCCATGTGGGTTTGGGCCATCTTGAGCATGCCCCTTGTTATTAGGCCTCTTGATGGACTTGGGCTTAAAGGTGTACCTTGGCTTGATGTTGGGCTTGTTGGGGGTCACATCACAAAGTTTTCCCCAATGATTCTCCTCATAATTATGCTTCTCCAACTGCATTTGTATCAACATCTACTCATGTATAACACAAGTGCTAGCTCAAGTGGTTGAGAGTACTTAATTATGTGAGAGGACTTGGGTTCGAGTCTTGTGTATGCTATTTGTATGTTATTTTAATAGTTGTTATTTTTAATGATATGCTTGATCATGATAAGTGATTATAATTTCCTAGATGTATAGGAATTATCATGAAACATGAATTGGTTGTGCGTTTGCTTTAAAATATGATTTTAGTGATATGCTTAATAAGTTTTAATAAGTTCCTTTTTGGCCAAATTTCTTTTTTGGCATGAATGGCAATTGAATGACCATTAAACCTAGTCTTAATGCAAATTTTGTTTTTATAATTAAGTGAATTTAAAGCAAGGGTTTTCGTTTTTGTAATTAAGTGAATTAAAGCAAGGGTTGCAGAGTGAAAATAAGAGTAGAATTAAAGTAAGAAGGTACCTTTTTTTTAGACACAGTATCCTGCACTAAGAAAATAGAGTGGAGAGGGAATTTGGAAGCCTTTTGATGTGGGAAAAGGAGAAGGAGTCAAGAAGTGGGACTTTTGCTATCACAAAGGATAATAAGTTTGCAATTGGAAGCTAGGAATCTAGGTTAGGAGAGCTGAATCTCGTTATTTTGATGATTAATTGTTTAATTGCATGAAGTATGATAAATTGTATATGCTTTCATACTGAAAAATCTCGAATTTCTAGATTTCTAGAAAATTTCTAAAAACCGCCTGGCGGGCCTCCAAAGCCGCCAGGTGACTCATGTGAAACAAACCCAATTTCTGGGTTTCAGCCTTGATCTGCCTGACAGTGATGAACTGCCGCCAAGCGATGCATGGATGTGTGAAATAGGGATTTTTCATGAAAAGACGTCACTTTTCATGTTTTCGCGCAGCAGGAACCGCAAGGCCTTGGTTTCATACTGCCAGGCGCCACGTCCCTAACTTTTGGGCGCCACTAATTTTTCTAGTCTGTGCAGATTTCATAAAACTACATTTTTCAATTCGTTAACTGTTTGATTTAGGTGAAATTTTGACAGGTGATGCATAACATGTTGTTCTACACTTTGAACGGTGGAGATTTTAATTGGACGTTTGTAGCTAGAGATATATGTTACTCATGATTAGTGGTTTGAATTCCCTAAGAGTATGATTAGTAATAGATGCTTAACTGTGCTTAAGTACTGGTATGACCTTGATTGGTGAATGTGTGTATATATATATATATATATGTGTGTGTGTGTGTGTGTGTGTGTGTGTGTAATTGATGAATATGTTTTTGGTAGTGCTTGCGGAGCCATGTTGAATATATAAATCTAATTAGGTTAGCTTGAATGTATGATGTTATAAGTGTGTGAAAAAGGCCACTATCAATGATATCACTATGACTAAGTGTTGCATGATCATGACGACTTTTGGGCAAGTATGGGAACATGATAATCATACTTTAAATGTAACGGAATTGCGGGGGCATGCTGAATAAGTATATAGCTTTGATTGGATCTTTTGTGGTGTATGTCAATTATATGCATGCAAAGGGTTGGGAAAATGAGAAGGAGAAAATAAAATGTGTTGGATTAGACTGTGATGTTTTTAAGGAGCATGAGTGTGTCTACAATTTAAAGTGGTTACAAGAATATGAGTGATGGTTGGTGAAATACATGTTTAATATGTGATCTTTATCTATAAGCATGTTAAAGCTATCTAAGTTAAGATTGTGCATTTGAGTCATGTGATTTTTGGAAGTATATAGATTCTTGATTATGGACATACATAATTGTAAGAGTATGATTGAATGTAACTTATTTGGGGTACTAAACCAGCAACGAGTCATTCTTGTATAGCATATGGCGACACATTGGTGGCCGCCATGCGATAGGAGCACCAGGGAGTGCATGACGCTTGACGGTGAGGAGTGAACTGCCAAGCGATAGCCACTAAGACAATGGCTCTATTTTTGGTCTGGCGCCTAGTGGCAAGAGGGTTTCGCTAGGCAGTGTTCGCTAGCATTTCGCTTGGCGGCGCTTAGGTAGTGCCAAGTGATAGTGCAGAGGGGTGTGTGTTGTTTTGGTTTGTGATTTGCGTGTTTGTGATGTTGGACTTGGACCAAAAGATGCTTATTAGTGTCATGAGCGGGTAGGTTCATGACTGGTGATGAACACGTGATTAATATGAACAGGGAGGTTCATAGTAGTGATGCTCTCATGTGAGGATATGAGCGGGAATGTTCGTATGTTCCGTGCTCACACTTGAGGGTTGTTGCGAGTAGGGAGGTTCGTAGCTGGATGGATCACGTGTGTTGAACTACGGGCGATGAGGTCCGTAGAGTTGGACTAAGAACGAGAAGGTTCATAGAGGTTGGACCATGAGCGGGCAAGTTCGTGGAAGCATGATATATATCATGAGTTCATGGTCAAGTAATTATGATAAGTTCCTATGTTAGTAGTTTCATTTGTATAATGAGGCGATAATGTAGGGTCAGGGCTTGTATGCTTTGGATGTGCATGGTCTATGAGGCTTTGGGTGATACCTTAAGGATGGAATTTGCGATAGCATTCCTTGAGTTGTGGCTTGAAATGGTATCCCTTGAGTTGTGGCTCGAGATATAGGGTAAACACGTGACATTCCTTGAGTTGTGGCTCGGAATGACATCCTTTGAGTTGTGACTCGGAATGACATCCCTTGAGTTGTGGCTCGAGATATAAAGTAAACATGTGGCATTCCTTGAGTTGTGGCTCAAATTGATGAGTGTTGCCAGTGTGAGTGTGCGAGTTGTGGCTCGTACGGATGGGTCCAAGAAGATTACCCTCTTCAACGTTAGCCGGCGAGTTTGGTAGTCTTAGGACAAATACGAACTATGGTTCGTATTGGGAACTTCACCTGGTGTTACGGAGTGTGGCCCGTAGCAGGTTTCCCGCACGTGTTCTACAAGTTGTGGCTTGTAGGTGGAGGCAGCAAAGGGTATCTTGAGGTTATCATCTAAAGACGTAGAAGTGGTGGCCATGTGGTATGAAATCAAAGGATATAATTCCTTTGATGAGTGTATGCATGTATATTTGAATTGTATATATAATTTGATACTATTAGCTCACCATATCTGCTTGTGTTTGGCAATGATCGTGTAGTGTGTTACACGAGAGCAGATGATGTTGCAGGTGGTGCTGGGGATACATAAGCCAGAGCGGGGATGCTTGGGGATTTGATTTTATTGTTTACTTTAATTACTTTGTAACCCAGTTTTGGAAATGTAAACACTTGAAAAAGGATTTTAATTTCCTTCGTTTTGGGAAAGATATTTAATTAAACATGACTTTATTATTACTTTTATTTTATATTATTTAAAAATTAGTAATATCTGACCGAGATGTTACAACCAACCTCTTGGAAATGGTCTTTTCCTTGCTTTTCATAAGACTTACAAGCAATAATTCTACCTATTCACCAAATCTTTAGGTAAGAGCACTCTTGCTAAGCTCATGACAAAGCCTTATGGTTGAAAGAAACTCTTTTACATTATTCACCAAAGCCCTCTAGGTAAAAGAGCCAACCTGGCTTTATGGTTACGAGACAATACATACACAAACAAACAAACATACACACATACACACATACATACATATATACATATATAACATCATCATATGATCAACCATATTTCATTTCATCATGTGAATTCATCATAAAATGACTTAGTACATTACAACATACATGTATCGTTACAACATAACATGCAATCACATTCAGAAGATCGAAAACACACAAAACATGCAACCTAACTCTCAAAATGCCTAAAAACAAGTATTAACACACAAACATCAGTCGCCCAACGACCTCTTTGCCTCACAAAAACGTAACCCAATGACTATGCCACTTGCCTAGGGACCATGCCAATCGTTACCCAACGACCACCAATCGTCTAGTGACCACTTCGCCTCGCAAAATACCAAAAACAACATGAAACAACACAATTTTATGAATTTTAAGGCACCCAAACTTGGAAAAAACACTATTAAAACTTACCACACTAATCTAATTTGACCATTCACAAGATTTCGATTTCTTACCTTGTCAATCGTCCAATTTGAACCTTACACCTTTCAATAACAAAACAAGCAACCACTTAATCCTTTTTTTTCTTGACATAAAACAGTACTTACTTAATTCATATGTCTTTTAGTAAAACTTAACACAATTTTCATTACTTATACTCACATTGCACCATAAAATTATGCACTTATCAAATTATCACATAATTTCACCACCATTCAATTCTAAACTCATGTTCACAACATAAAACTTCAAGTCCTAAAGCACCAAACAATACCGCATCTACCACATACCAAGATCATTACCACAACCAATTTCATACATGAATATGAATCAATCAACTACCTCTCAAAAACAAATTTCGCCCATCAACAATAGCACAACATAATTCTTTGTTCCCTAAAACAAATACTTCTCCAATGCTACAAAGAAAATTCATAACAATTAAAATTTTCCTTCATACAAATTATACCCCAATACCATGAACATCTCATCATATCAACATAGGAATATGAAAATGTTGTCCAACCTCAAAGTAAAAGAATTTCAAGCTTCATACTAACAAGAAGATCATAAATCATTCACGTTCTACCTAACCAAACCAAAGAAAACACATCAACAATGATAGCCACCTTACACCAAAACTTAAACCAACAATGCGTATCATGCTTCCTTCCATGGATTCATCGATAAAAAAAATCATCTTAGAAGCATCACAAAAAATAACTACTTTTACCATTCAGAAAGAAAGGATTAACACATTCCAAATAAATTATAAAAATATAAAAAATAAATCACAACAATTGCACACATTAAGGATTGAATACATAACCTCTAATCTATAACAAGGTTCTAACCAACTGTGTTATACTTCATTTCTTTATAATTTGCTACTTATTAATTTTAATAATTTCATTCACGTCCAATCCACCATTCTTGAAATATATATATATATATATATATATATATATATATATATATATATATATATATATATATATATTTCATGGTCTTACACCATGCATTATTCTCTAAAATAAACAAGCCACATACATGATATACTATTTTAGACTCAATATCCAGATTTATGCATTGTCTTGAACACAAGAAGTCCTGCACCTGTCATACCAAATTGCCCTGTGTTAAACCCCTCATGATATAAGTTAATTTATAACTTCACCGAAAAAGGGTTTCCATCCCAGATCCCATCGTAAGAACCTTATTTAACCCTCACCATCTAGACTATGACACTTTGTGTGAGTTTCTATAAGCCTGGTAGAGTACATGATAGCTTCTGACTAACACTAAAGTAGTAAGGACTTGGACTTCTTCCTTAGAAGCAAAAACCCAACCAATCATACAATTCAAACATCCACAATCTTCATTTTCATTGTTCCACTTTTATACTCGTTAACCTCATCCTCTATTCATAAAATCAAAATTTCGAAAAGATCCTACCATTTTAATATCACAAAGTCATCCATAAAACTAGTAGACCCACTCAACGAGTTCCTCTAGAGGGACCCTCACTCAGTGACTAATAGTCTCGCTTTACGAGTTAAGCACTAGAACAAAAATACAGATTTATTCACCCAACGAGAGTAGACTCATCCAACAAGGTCTCCTCCCCTGACTCTCTGCCAAGCTCGAGTTTAGCTTTTGCTCAACAAGAGTTTCCTCGCCAACAATCAAGCCTTCCCTAACTCTCTACCAAACTCAATTTTGATGTCGTCCAATGAGATTAGGGCTCATCTAGTGAGTATGTATAATGCAAACCAATAAATTTGCACTTCAAACAACACCCAACATTTACACTTACCATAACATGCTTCATTTAACACACACCAACATACCAATTTTCAATCTAATCAACTCATGATCAACCAAATTTACCAATTCACACAATCAATCTAATCTTTGCATCTCAATAGTCAATTCAACATATATCATAGAGTCACATTCAAACATTTTACCTAACACTAAACCAACTCAATCCAAGCAACACCCAACAATTTCAATCACAAACTAGTAAGATTGACCAGCCAAAACATAATTCAAAGTAAAGGAAATTTAATTAACTTCTCTTACCTTGGAAAAACAATCTTTGCTATCAAAGATGTTCTTTAAAGCTCTATTTCACACAGGAAGACCTAACTTGACAATAAAAACCCCAATTAGATACTTAAACACATCATATAGATCATAAAGCAACAAAGTGTTACCAAGAGCTCTTGTGAGCGACATGCATATTCTTAAAGCCACAATGCAACTCAAGAACGAAAATACCTCAAAAAGGATAAAAAGAAAACTTACTCTCTTTGACTCTTTATGGTCCTTGATCTTCAAAAGGGTGAAGGTAGAGATAAAAAATCTAGAGAGAAGTCAAAGACAACTGATGGAGAGATTGTGATTTTATAAAAAATGAACTTCATTTACATTAATGTTTAATATTCATGTAAAATTATTAAAATTTATTTTCTACATGAAGTAGTGTAAGGGTTTCTCTCACTCTTATTCCATACCCTTAGACCTTGTATATAACAAACATATAAAATAAATATACCCTTAATGAGGAAAAACAAATTTTACACACATATTTCAAATGCAATTTTTTTATGAGTAACAATTAAATACTTCAACCATAGAAGTCGTTTATCAAATTTATTTAGAGAGCACATATTTAGTTTGTCAATTAGGTCTTCTAAAAACAAGTTGAGACTTTTATAATTTTTTGGAGTAATTATTTAAAAAAAAAAAACAAGATTTGAAGGTAAGAGAAGTTAATTGATTTGGAAATAATTGATATTGTAATAATAGAATCTTGAACAACTATAAAATTTTAGAGGATAGTAAGTTGTAGGTTTTTAGTTGGTTTTGCGATTGAAATCGAAATTTGAGTTGTTAGATAGATAATTTAGAATACATATAATTCAAAGATTATATCTCTCTCTTGCTCGACCAATCATATGTAGGGATGGCAACGAGGCGGGACGAGGATGAGTTTCGTCATCACATACCATCCCTACAAAAAAATTCATTCTCATCCCCATACCCAAACTCAACGGGTATTAAACTTTTGTCACATTTCCATCCACACCGGGTAATAGGTATATACTTGTACCCATACCCATACCCGTTTTCTTATTGTTTCAATATTAATTACTTAATTTCTATAAAATAATATAAAATTACGGTAAAAAAAATATAATATTATCAAATATTCAATATTAAGTAGAGGTTTATCAAATATTTAGAAAAAAAAATTATAATTGTATACATTTCAAATTAGAATACCAAATAGAATTTCATGAGAACCTGTAAGGCCCACTTATTATTCTACCCAATGTTTAAGGGCTGCCCCAATCTTGTGGGCCTAAGGCAGGCCCATGGGGTACCTAAAACACCTTAAAGCAACCCTAACACTCTCATTCTTTTATTTTCCAGAAACAAACCGGCACTTATCCCTCTTTTAGAGCTACAGTAACTCCCTGCTAGGGTTTGGTCTATAGTCCTCTTCAAGTTAGCTCAACCCCTGCTCTACTCCACGTAAGTTATTCTCCTGCCCATACTATTCCTTCTTCAGCTTGTTTTCGTGGTTCCTGTTAGAGGTTCACGGTAGTAACCTCGTTTTCATCCTCTGTCGCTGTTCCCAGTTCGTAAATCTGCTCCTAGAGTTGTTGTGTTCGTGGGCTTAGGTGTTGGAGTCTTTTGGGCTAGCTTTTTCCAGGTAAGGGAAGCTAGGGTTTTACATTTTAGCTTATTTTTGTTCATCTTTATTTCTGCTTGGTGTTTGTATGGTTTGTGTACTACTGTGAGTGCTTGGAAATCATTAAAATCTTGTTTGATATTGCTTGATGGGTTACCGCACGCGTGATCAGTGACGAGAACTGATATTCTCGCCCAAACGAGCCCGTCTCGCCTAGGCGAGAATAGTAGGAACTCACCCTGGTTCTGTTCGAACTCTCACTCAGGTGGAGAGCCTTCGTTTTGAGCGATGAATCATCTCGCTTAGGCGAAAGGGTCTCGCCTAAGCGAGAACACGTGGAACTTGGTAGCCCTCTATTTGAGTTGTCGCTCAAGCGAAAGACCTCAGCTTTGAGCGACGAGCAATCTCGCTCAAGCGAAAAGGTCTCGCCTAAGCAAGAGCTCGCGAAATCTTTAGGGCCCTCTGTTACAGTCTCGCCTAAGCGAGAGCCTGTAGCTTAAGCGAGGTAACTCTTCTTACTTGAGCGAGGGCTCCTAGCTTGAGCAAGAACTGTCGCAGGAACGTGTTGTTCTCTGATATGCTTTGGTTGTTGATTGCTTGATTGATTGGACTATTCCATTTAGAGCTTAAAGTATTTGAATATGCATGTATTGATTGGCTCTATGAACTGCAATTGGTATGTTGGCATGAGTAACACATGGATTTGTGGTTGGTTAGTTGAGAACTTGCATGTCATTTGGATTATATGAGATAACTTGCGGGATGTGGTACGAAACATGATTTTGGTGTGGGTTTTGACGTAATTCCATGACTCTCTAGGTGAGATCTCATGGTGATGCCTTATTGGTCAAGACGTAATTCCACGATGGTTTCATGGTTGTGCCTCATTGGTCAGGACGTAATTCCATGACCCTTGTTAGTGAGAGCTCATGGTGGTGTCTCATGCTTAGGACGTAATTCCATGAGTTTCGTGGTGATGCCTCATTATATAATTTAGTAAGGATTCAAGTAAGGACTGCATCTTGACACTCTAAAGAGTCTGTTAGCCTCACGTAGAGCGTATTGACTCAAGTGGTGAGAGTAGTAGGAGGCCCTAGTTTTTGGCAGGATAATGGACTTAGATGTTTGAAGGCTAACCTTGTGAGTGGTAAGGTGAAACCCATTGGCAATTGGCTCTGTAGAGCAGTAGAGGCCACCACAAGTGCAAACATTCGGCGAATCCGACTAATTATATGTACCCGGATAATCTTGTCTTGAGTCGTAGTGTCTTGTTTGTGAGTCTTCACATGCTTGGTTGATGTATGTATCTTTGGCTATAAAATTGTATGGAATGGTATGAGAAATCATTTTTTCTACTCTAACTTACCCTTCTGCTCGTTTGTATGTTCTATGTGTGGTTTTCTTCTTTTGCGATGATCATCAATTTATTGATGTGAGCATATGCGAGAACTCCCCGTGGTCATCAGGGTGATGGAGGTTCCGCTGCTTAGTTTGTCTTGGGTCAAATCCCGCCTATCTTCGAGTTTCCTTTTTGGGTTATAGCCCTTGTATTATTTTGCTCTTGGAGCACTTACTTTAATACTTTTAAACTTCTTTCTCTATCTTGTTATTGGCATCGTGGTGTGCCTTAGTTTTTCTTCTAAATATTCTTGGATAACTGTAAGGAGTAGCGTTTATACTCCATGACTTTGCCCTTATATTATTCATCGTAATGTTTCATTTAATTATGTTATTACTTAAATGGGACGTTATAGAATCAAAATATTTATTAAATTTGCAAACATTAATGAAACCTAGTTGATAAAATTTTAAAAATATTTTAAAAAAATATAAAAGGAAAACATATATTCAAATTAAAATATATTTTAAATGTCTGTTTACTTCAATTTTTTAAATTCTAATGAATCTCTTTTTTATACACTAATAAAAGTTATAATACATCACTTAATCAAAATCATGCAAAGAATAAAGATTAAAGTAATAATAATAAATTTTCAAAATAAATTTTGTATCTTTTGAAGTTCAATATATGTTGGATGGTGATAAAAAAATAATTCATAGCAATTATATTAAATGTTTATATTATACTAAATAAAATTTATTTATACAATTATAGTGACAAAATTACAATTGGATAATGAGTTAGAAAATAAAAAAATAATTATATAAAATATATCAAAATAGTATTCAACATGATAAAAATAAACAACAAATAAAAATAATAAAAAAGTTTCAAATAGGTGTCTTAGAAACAATTTGAAAAATTATTGAATGAAATTGCACAAAGAAAAACATATATATATAATTACAGGTATAATAAGATGAAAAATACCTTAGAGATCTAAGAAAACTTTTCAAATATCAACATAGTCAATGACTGAGAAATAATGAAAATTGTTTTAGCAAAACAAAAAGTTCTTCGAATGAAACAAAAATTAATAATAATAGAGTTAAGAAGATAAATTTTTAAGTTCACTTAGTAAATGAAAGGTTTATGCTATTAAACACTTGAGTTGAGAGTGTTTAACATTTTTATGTGAAAGGAAAATATACTATAAATAAAAATATTAAAAAAGAATAGAAATATTCAAATGTGAAACATAAAAAATATTTAATTAACATACATCAATTGAACATAATTGGATAAAGGTTATGATAAGATAAAAAATATATTAGAGATGTGAAAGAATTTCGTGAAAAACAAACAAATTAGAAGAGTTAAACAATAAAAAGTGTGTAGTAATATATATATATATATATATATATATATATATATATATAATGTTACTAGATTGATTATGAATATTTTAATAATTTAAATGGGGACATGTATTATGGCGAGTACGGGGACGGGACAAATATGTACATCTCATACCCATCCACATATCCAATTGAAAAAGTTGGGGATTCCCCATACCCATACCCAGTCAATGTAGGAATTCCATGTCAAAACGAAAATAGGTTCGGACAATATCCACGGGGATATATTTATTTGTCATCTCTAATCATATGGTCTAATCATATGGTGCTTAAATAAGAAACCTCATCATCAAATTATTGTGGTAGCTTAAGTGAGTGAGATCAAGTCACTTTCCTTTTTTCTAGAACTTTGGTTAATCAAGGGATAAACATGAACAACTTTTTATGCTCTAAGAGTGTCGTTGTTCAAGCATTTTGAAGATCCTCCAACGACAAAATGTGGACCCTTAATCCATTGTTGGACATTTGAACTACAAATAAAGGGCAACAATTCTATCTCCTACGAAAGAATGCCACTCAAATGACCATCACATTTCTATGAAATATCCCTTTGATATTTTTTTACTTGAATTTAATGAGTTATATAAATGTATTATATGATATTCAATGAATTTTGATGCAAAATGGACATTTTGAGAATGAGAATAAGTTTTTGAGAGATGATAAATGGATGATATAGAATAATAACGAGAGAATAATTTGTAAAAAATTAATAAAAGTGGTACAACATTAAGATTATTGGTAAGTAGTGAGTAATTATTATTAAATCATACATTAGTGATTTATGTGAATTAACTATTACCATAAAGATAAATCTATATTTATTAATATAGTATAGGAATTCAATTACTTAAGCATAGTGAATGAGATAAATGGCGCTTATTTGACGTTTAAATTGATTAATTATTTTATATATTAATTGATTAGTTAGTTTAACTTGTGTATTATTTATGTTATCTTTAATTTGTTGTGATCATGTCATTGGTAAGAAAACGAATGATGTTCTAGAATTAGGAATACCAAGAAAAATATAGAAGAATTCTCCAAACGTTTATATCTTCACATTTTTTTAATGTAATATATTTGAAAGAATTTGTTAATATTATAAACAGTACATCTATATATTTGTATATTTTTTATGCTTATGTAGAACTTCTTTAAAGACTTGGTCTAAAACCACTCACATCAACACTTAATTGGTAACTAACTTAATTATTTTTGTTAAAAAATAAGGAAGAAAAGTTTAGATAGTTTCATTTTAATTAGGTAAAATTCGGTGTTTTTGGTAGTGAATCTGAGAAGAAAAATATTTATATAATACATGTAAGTTCTTTTAGGTCCTCAAAATGAAGAGAAAAATTAAATTTACTTAATCGTACGCATAAATAAAGAACTCGGAAAAACAAAAAAATAGCACACTTAACAACACGCGGTCAGAGAATATATTTAAGAAAACGATATTATGTAAAACAAAAATAATGTTTTTCGTACACCGTTTAGAAAAATAATGAAAACATCACACACTTCTTATTCAATATCTCAAAAACACTTTTTTTTAAACAAATTATTTATTTTAATATTATTAACTCGATTCATTCTCTCTCTTACCCATATATACACATAGCTGGGATGATGGGTGGAGAGTTGAATATACCCTTGTAATTAATGTGTTTCGTCTAGATGAGAAATAAAGAATGGTGAATAAATAAAAATAATTAGTTGGTTGCATATAAATGAATACAAAAGTTGGTTATTATATATAAATATATAAGGAGCATTATTTATGGTGTTAAACTAAACGTGAGAAAGCATATCATAAAAATAATAGTAAATAAGTAGAGATAGAAAAAAAAGAAGAATCAATAATCGGAGAGAGAGATTGGTAGCGTGGAAGTGTTGGAGAGTCACGTGGAGACGAAAACGAAAGAATTAGGTGCCGCTAACGTCGCACTTTTCTTTCTTTACCCACTAACTAAAATATTACTTACTCATATCTCATTTTTATTTGACAAAAAATATTGTAAATAAATATTTATGCTCCATAATAAATAATTATTTATTTTTCGAAATAAATGATAGTGAAATTATTGGAAATTGAAAATAAAGAAATTGGTTTAGGAAGAGAGTGAAGAAAGAAGATGTGTAATAAAGCAAAAGCATGAAAGAATTTATGAGAAAGACAAAAGGGTGGGTGTCTTAGCTGACGTCACCAACATCTACCTACCCAAACCGCTCGATGTTCGCTTCCTCTTCTGTTCCTGTCTTTGTGCTATGGGTCCCACTTCCCACCAAACACCTTTTTCCACCTATCTATTTCATAATCATTTTACTTATTAAACTAAATATTCACTAATTCCCTTCTAAATAACAAAATTATCTTCCAACATTTAATTCTACTTAATAATTTCCTTTCTAGAAGACGGGGAAACCTTCAAACAAAACCTAATTTTCTTAATTAGCTTAGTAGGACTTCAACTTCGATTTTTGTTTCCCAATTCACAATTCAAACGTTGACCACACCTATATGTTTCGACCATTGTTCCAGTTTTGTCCAACAAAATTGCAACATCACAGTTACCCTTTTCTTTTTCCGACTCTACCAACAATCTTTTTATTGTTAATCAGCAGCTGATCAACGCAGGGAATTGTTCCACAATCAGTAATGTTTACAACAAACACCAAATATTAATCATTAAAATTTACTAATCTTATATCCATTCCTGTATAAACGTGCATGTGTTTTTACCCACAAAGGCTTTTGGTACATGAAATATGATGACACAGGTATTTTTTTTTTCCGGAAATGGAGATAATGATCACAATATATATATATATATATATATATATATATATATATATATATATATATATATATATATATATATATATATATCCATACAAATTTTCTCCTATTTTAAAAAGACACATTATAATCAAAGCCCTTCTCTATTTGGTTAAAGTTTATACGTTTAGATTCGAATGAACTTTATTTTGGAAAAAATTATCTTTTGTTTTTTTATATATTTCAAACTATACTGCAAAACACAAGTTTAATCTGTATAAGTTACTGTAACTTGTACTTTTGAACTTGGTCTAAGAAAGGAAAAAATGGAAGCAATAATCTGTTGCATTTCCATCGACATTCTTCAAATTTTAAAGAAGAATATCTGGTAAAAACATTGTTGAATTTGAAAAAGTAAAGTGTATGAGTATGTGGTATTATTAGTTTACAGTACATAAATACAAAAACTATATATAGTTTGCGTAGACGAAGAAAGAGGATAGAGGAATGAATTGAATTGTAGCATATATATGAATGAATGTGAAGTATAGTCCAGTTTTCTCATAATTGTCTTGTTCTGGTGACAGTAAATGGTAGGTATGCATTCAAAAGCTGTCTCCTACCTAAACACTAGCTATAAGATATTACAAACATCAATGAATTGAATTTGCTTTGTGGAGCTTCCTTCTCTCCTAGCCTCAGCTAGCTAACTTCACCACTGTCCCAGTATCATATATGTATCAAACTTACTGTAACTTACCAAACATAGTTAATGTCTAACAACTCATTACTGACCCACCACTACAACGCCAAGAATATTCAAATTTTAACCAATAATAATCACTTACCTCTCTATTAACTGCCTCTCCACCCAACCCATTGCAAATGCTTTCCATGTTATTATTTGAATCAACAGTAAAATCATGCATACTTATTTTTGTCTGTGTTAAATTGAACACTACTTTCTAATTAAAATTAAACAACATGAACAAGTATTTATGTTCAGAATAATGGAACAGTGGTGAAAAGTCGGAACCTGTGTAGTTTTAATCTCTTATAGCCCCACTAAACATTTTTAGAGTGTGTGCAAAGTAAAGCACAAAACCCAGTTTCCATGTGGCAAAGAATTCACATCTCTTCACGTTTGAAATTGAATTGAATAAAAGATGAAAACGAAAATGAAAAGTTAGAGACCAAAATTTATCTAGGATTTTCTCAAAATTTGGGATTCTACAACTACTATTTCCATGTTGTTAACAGAGAGAAGTGACGCCAAATAACATGACATTCACGGTCTAAATATTCATGGGTCTGTAAAATCTATATAGATTACTATCTGTGGAGGTTGTAGTAACCGTGGTAGCAGTAGCAGTAGCACCCATGCCTTTGCAATAACAAGCTTGGTCGCTTTGAAGCCCTAGACTGTAACAAAGACAAACACCTTGCCCAGTAATGTTCCCATACCACTTGTACAACACATGAGGTTTTTGATCATGCTCTTGCGCTTTCAACTTTTCTGGGTTCACCGAAGAAGAAACCTGCTGAGGAGAGGGAAGGCCAATGGAAAGATCCAGGTTCAGTTGATGGTGAGGGAGGGATTCTTCCACGGTAACGCCGCTGCTGCTGTTAGAATCTTCGTCGGTTCCAACCTTCGTTGTGGCGTTGGCATAGCCACTATTGCCCACCAACTGAAAACCGTTGCTGTTGTTATTGTTGATGTTGTTGTTGGTGGTAATAACAACATCATGGGCGAGGGTGTTGGAGCTGCTAATGCTGTCGCTGTTTATCTTTTTGCTGGATGATGACGTTGCCACAGGGACAGCGGCGGGGGAGGGAGGCGAAACCGCGGCGGTTGCCGAAGTGGCGGAGGCGGCGTTGAGTGGGCGATGGGTTTGCGGGTCGATTCCGCGGCTGTAGAGTTTCCGCTTGATGTGAGTGTTCCAATAGTTTTTGATTTCGTTATCGGTTCTTCCCGGTAACCTCGCGGCAATCAGAGACCACCTGAGAAAAACAAAAACAAAAATCAGAAATTTTGATTGGGAAAATTGAAATGATTGTCCTGGAATGAAGGAATAAATAAAAATAGGATTTTTTTAAATTTTTTTTGGTGAATGATGTGACAGTGTGGGAGAGATTGGAAAGAGGAATGAGGAAAAAAGGAAGATGGGGTTGTGTTCATACTTGTTTCCAAGTAAGCTGTGGAGGTTAATGATGAGTTCGTCTTCGTCTTCAGTGAAGTTGCCTCTCTTTAGATCAGGTCTGAGGTAATTTATCCATCTGAGTCTGCAACTCTTGCCACATCTGAGCAAGCCTGTTAGGAGAAAGGAGAAAGGAGAAAGGAGAAATGGGGTTAGTGTAAAGGACAGAAAAGAATTGATATTGAATCTGATTTGAAAAGTTTACCAGCAGCTTTGGGAAGGGATCTCCAACATCCTTCGCCATGGAGTTTGATGTAGTTGATGAGGCGTTCGTCTTCCTCTTTGGTCCAAGCTCCTTTGTTTGTGTGTTCCTTCTCACAACAAGGAGATCTACCCATGGTTGTGGTTGGTTGGTTAGAGAGAGAGAGAGAGAGAGAGAGAGAGAGAAAGAGAGAGAATAAGATGTGTTGTTGTGATGTGTTTTGGTGTGTGGGGAATGGAAGCTGGAAAGTAATTGGTGAGAAAAGGGGGTAGAAGGAATATAAATGGGAGGTGGTGGAGAACAAGAGGAGGTGCAATTGACTCGGGGACCTTCTTTTTCTGAGAAGTAATGTAATGTAAGAGAAAGAGAAAGAGAAAGAGAAAGAGAGAGAGAGTATTTGACCGAGTTGGTGAGAAAGACGAGTGGTTACAATTAAGTTAGTGCTGGATTTGGTAGGTAGCTCTGCTTTTCATGTTCCTCAACTTCTTTCTCTCTCTCTCTCCTCTCTTTCTTCTTATTTCCATCTCCCCCCTCTTCTTTCCAAATTCACCCTTTCACCCCCCTACCACTAATTAACCAACTCTAACCAACAACTATAATAACTCACCTTTTTCTTTTAACTTTATTACTTCTCTTTCACCTTAATTACTCAATCATATTATAATATTTCTTTTTTTTTTCTGAAATATCTCTTTCACATATCTTCATTTTTTAAACCTTAACTTCATTATTCCTACAATATATTTTTCAAATCATACCTCACTTACTCCCATGCATAAAACAATAAAAGTAAATAAGACAATTTCATAACTTGCACGCTTGTAAAAATATTCCATTTTATAAAACAATATTTTATTCTAAATTTCTCTTGCACATTCATCTTTGTTTCAATGGATTATGACACACTATACAAATAGCTAATTAAAATAAATAGAAATGTATTGTTGATAGAAATATTAAATTAATCAAAGGAAAAATATCAAAAAATTATCCCGTTAATATTTTGTACAATTTCGAAGATAAGTCTAGATAATCACCGTAAATTAACGAATTTTGATCTCCCTTTGTAATAATTATTTTTCGTTTTCTTAAAAGTATGAAAATTAATATTTCTACTCTCTATTTTTATATATTTTATCTAATATTTTTTTTAAAGAGCAAAAAACTGATTATAGTATCTAACGTCACACTTTAACAACTTTATTAAGATCTGTAAATGAATGTTCATTATCCAATTAAAATAATATGTTGATAAGAAAAATGAATGATGATCGATTTTGAGATAAAAGTCAAATAAAATATTTTATAAAATTGTGAGATTCACTTTCTTTGTAACGACAACAAAAATAGCGATTTTAATTTCAGAAAAATCGAAAAATATTTTTTAAATAAAATAATTATTTTTTATTTCATAAAACTAAAAATATATTTAAATCTACAATGTATAAATTTCGTATGTTAGTTAGTGTCATTAACTAAATTTAATCATTTTGACTACTATAAATCATTGGACAAAATGAAGTTTGACTAGAATTCTTAAAGTAAAAGTCTTCAATTTAAGTTTTATGAATAAAAAAGTACAATTAGGAAGAGAAATTTTATCAAAAATTAAAGTCAAATTCTTCAATTTAAAACCGTCTTTCTCTAAAAGTGAGAAATATTTTACACTTATAATTAATATAATAAAAAAGTAAACAATTTCCACAATCATTAAAATCTAGTTAATTAAATTTGTTTAAAAAGTCAGAAGGAGTAATCTGATAAATAATTTAACACTATTTTTTTTTTTAATATAAGTCCAATAACAAAAAAGTATATATTTTAATAACCTAGAAAGTGTTGCCATTATTTATCTTTCTTTCTTTTTTTACTTTATACATAAATCGTTACAAATGATTTCTGAGATAAAAGTTTATTACTGTAATTATCTGGTAAAGGCTAATAATCGTGCACTTTTACTTATGCATTAAAGATAAGACTGCTACATCATTAGTATTTTTTGTAATTAAAAGAATTTTGTGCATGAAATAGTATATTCTTTAAGTAAGAAAAAACAAAAAAAAATTAAAACTACAAATACTTATCCATGGAATTATTTTTGCATTCATCTTTAAACAATACATTTTGAATATCTATGTTTAGTGAAAAATAATAATATATTATCACAGGTTGTGGACATAGAAATTCGAAGCTTTCTTATTCCAAATTTTCGTAACTAAGTTTCTTGCAAGTTACAATTACCATGATTTATGGAAAATGTGTCGAAGATAGCACCATCTTAATCAGCCGTCAAAACCCTAATTTGAGGTTTTGACATCTCCATTTTGGTTAATGAAGGAAAAGGAATTTTGGATTTGGACGGAGATGAAATTAGGTGTAAAGTCAACGAAAAAGAATTTTGGGTTTTTGATTTAGGTAAAGTTTGGTGCAACGAATATTTTATATCTTTCTAACTCGATTACAGCCATTATTTACAGAAGGAAAAGGTGACGATGAGAAAGATGATTATGTGTGCGTGCTTTTTAGAAAATGACAATCGTTTATTGTTTAATTTTCTATATCAGAAGCCGCTTCTTATGACAAATTTTATTCACAATTAATTGCAGATCATTTCCCAATTACTATAGGAGTACCAGGGAAGAACAAACAAGTTATTTTATCTATAGTAAGGAATAGATGAGACTAAATCAAAAACTTATGTTTTAGAGTGTAATACTTAATTGGGTTATTTAAATATATTATTTGATATAAGATAATTTAAAATAATTAAATTATAAAATTCTTTTAAAATATATTTTTGCTTTTACCACGTCAAATATTTTTACATTGTTTAGAAGTTGAAGCCTAAGAAGGTTTAAATACTTTTTCCTTCTTCCATCTTCTCAAACATATTTTAAAGACAAAACCGTGATGAATGATATATTTTAAAGCAGATAATATTTTGGATGTATGGTGATTAATAATGATTTTATCATCGAATTTGGAATCAGAACATTAACACTCACCATGTAATCGATAAAAAAATTATCAATCCATCTAATATCAACTAAAAACTATATAAAGATGATTTTTCTGATCTATTGGATATTCTTCTAATTTCCTATTTATTACACAATACAATTATATAAATTCCATAAGTACAAATGAACTAACTATTTTAAATAATTACGAAAAAAGAATGCACAACAAATATATAATACAAACACATACATATTAGTCACATCACACTTTCACACCCGAGAACACACAAATTACAACTAATTACTCCTATTGAAAATACAAGAATCCTGATTTCATACCACATATAATATAAAATACCAATATTTTGTACAAATGCATTCATCTCATTATCATCATTAATATTATAAATACATGTGTTTTTATCACACATGCAAGGTAAGCTAAAGCCCTTGTTTTAGGTTCCCTAAAAAAGTCCTCAAAACATTTTTCTAATAATACACCTCTATTAAATTATAATAATTGTAAAATTATATTAGAGAATAAATTTTAGTTAAAACAGTATGAGTGACTATTAATTTTTATTGGTACTAAAAATGATATTTAATAAACTAATATTTTTTTCAATAAATCACAATTTTATTTAGAAGAAAAAGATTGATTAGTTATATCTATTTTCTTACTAATTAATTTTGATTTTTGTCTTCTTATTTTCTCTATATGACTTCTGAAATTTACTCCTAGGCTCTTTGTTATTTTCTTGAACATTTATGCACTAGTTTAGTTTGATACATTAGTCTATACATTTTAATTTATTCTCTTATGTGTTGTGCATGTGTTTCACGACATCTCTTCTCTATTTCAAGATGTACATAGAAGGAGTTAATTGACATTTATTTCTTTTTAGTGCGACAGTACGTCATATCAAGTAAAATATTAAAAGCCAAAAATTAAAACTTGTTTACTGGTATTCACTTAATTTATCTATTTTGGCCTTAAGTTGTCATGTATGTTCCCATATCAAATTAAAATTGCATTTTCTATTAAAAAAGTGTTACAATCAAAAGATATGTCCATTGTGTTCTTATAGGACCGAGGTATATCCTGTAAAGTCTTCTAGAGTGCTCCAAGTACCACATCTTCTGAGGGTACATGTCCTCGAACTCCATAAAAAGGGAGATGTGCCTCTAGAAGACACTCCAATGTTAAAGTCCGTCTGATGTGTCAAAGGGTGATAAATGCTAATGAATACGTAACCAATGGGTGATAAATGCTAATGAATACGTAACCAATGTACTTCGTAAAATGTGCTACTTATACCACTATTTATGGCCCTTACATGGTTAGGTTTGGTCCAAGAAACTAATTACCTAATAATTGGATTAATGCAATTAACCTTGGGTTTATTTATTCCGAATAACAATGGTTTCGTCTTGGTTAGTCGGCGCGGTGGGCCGGATACATGTCATCTTAATATGTCATATGTGGCTTTTTTGTAAATTGGGGTCCCTTTTTACTTTTATTTGTAAAAAAGGGTCCCTCAAATTTTTTTTTGTGAAAGTGGGTTATGTCGTTAGGGGGAAGGACGACTTTGAGGGTGAAGTCGTCCTCCAAGGTAACGGTTTATTTTTTTTTATTTTTTTTAAAAACAAAGTCATTAGGTAGGGTAACGGTTTTTGTTTCGCGCGCTGTGAAGTCGTCTTTCAAGATGACGACTTCATTTTGAGTTTTTTTTTTCACAATAAATATAATAAATAAAAATAGAAATAAAAATAAACATTAATATATTTTTAAATTGATTAAAAATGAAAATACAATAATTTAGTTACTAGAAAATAATAAAAGAGTCATCTATGTCCTCCAGTTCCACATGTTGGTCTTCTTCTCGGTCTGTTGGGACGTGTTTGAGGTTGTTGTTGTTGTGGTTCATCATCATCATCATCATCATCTTCATCTTGATGACTTTGGACAGTTTGCGGAATTTGTGGTGATTGGGAAGGCATTGGCGGAGGATAAAATGGCATTGATGATGAAGATCCTGGATAATAGGCAGATGGTGGTGTCATGGTTGTGGTGCCAAACATATGTGATGGACCAGCACCATAACTTGACTGATGCGGGAAGAAACCATATGGAGAAGGGACGTGTTGGAATGAGGTGTTTGATGGGTTGCCAAATTGAGGATGTGACTGTCCAAACATTTGACCCTGACCCATAGGCGACTGTCCGAAAAAGG
>Ga0209589_1001349_pt1 | contig 40228 bp, 25 predicted proteins | sample CowpeawhiteBW_FD_187525 | JGI IMG/M metagenome (GOLD analysis project Ga0209589, IMG submission 187525) | Root nodule microbial communities of legume samples collected from California USA - Cow pea white BW (SPAdes) (version 2) | ecosystem: Host-associated > Plants > Roots > Nodule | place: USA...
TTATGAATATTTTAATAATTTAAACGAGAATGGAGATATGGCGGGGACATGTATTATGGCGGGTATATGTACACCCCCATACCCAACTGAAAAAGTCGGGGATTCCCCATACTCATACCCAGTCAATGCGGGGATTCCCCGTCAAAACGGGGACGGGTTCGGGCAATACCCACGGGGACGGGTTTATTTGCCATCTCTATGTGTCTTGCTGTGTATTGTATGATTCTGGAGCGACACATTCCTTTGTGTCAGATAGTTGTGTGAAACATCTGGGTTTACCAGTATGCGAGCTACAATGCGAGCTTGCGGTGTCTACTCCGGCGTCGAGATTGGTCACGACGTCGTCTTTGTGTGCTAGGTATTCAGTGGAGGTAGAGGGACGCATGTACAAGGTAAATCTAATCTGCCTGCCTCTGCAAGACTTAGAAGTGATCTTAGGGATGGACTGGCTCTCTGCCAACCGCATCCTTATAGATTGCCGGGAGAAGACAACATTTCTCACCATTTTCAGAAACTGTTACTGATCCTAAGAGCCGCAGCCGCACTTCTGCTAGGGTTTTGCCTCCTCACCGTTCCAAGTTCGCTCAAGCCGTTCCTACTCCACGTAAGTGTTCTTTTCCAGATTTAATGGCTTCCATCGATCTCCCTCCGCTTTTTCCACAGTTAAAGTTTAGTAATAATGCGCCCTTGTTCCTTTACCTCCTGTTTTTCAGCTCGTTAGTTCACTCTTAGAGCTGCAGTACTCGTTGTCGTGCCGTCAAGGCTTCGGTTAACCCTGTTTCCAGGTAGGGAAGCTAAGACCTTACTCCCATGTTCCGTTTCCTTTGTTGTTTAACTGTTATTTCGAGTTTGTGTGGTTGGTGTGTTGCTATTTTGGTTCTGAACGCTTGAAACTATTGTATGAGTATGTTGTTTGGACTGGAGTGTGGATCTGTTGCAGGAAACAGTGGCGAGACCTGTGAATCTCGCCCAAGCGGGTCAATCTCGCCTAGGCGAGATGAACAGGGACTCGCCCAAACCCTATTACGCGAGTCGTCGCCCAGGCGGCCCGCTCATGAATTTTGAGCGAGCGAGTATCTCGCCCAGGCGAGAGGGGTCTCGCCTAAGCGAGATCCCGCGTGGTTTTCCTGATTCCTTTTCAAGCCCTCGCCTAGGCGAAGGGGACTCGCCTGAGCGAGCATGTCTCGCTTAAGCGAGATCCTGCAGCCTGAGCGAGGTGCTGGGCGAGGCAGGGCGCTGTGTGATTATTTTCTTGACTTTGTTGGTGAATGTATGGCTTGACTTTAAGTATTATGATGAGAGTATGAGATAAATGAGTATGCATGTGTGAGGTAAATCATGATTTGCGAGTAATGGGTTGGTACAATTTTAACATGAGAATTGTATGAGATGGTTCATGAAATTAAAATGATGGGTTGGTATGAATTCAACATGAGACATGAAAGGGTTGTTATTAATGTGGCACAGTAATGATATGAGATGGAGTTCCATTTTCTGGATTCAAGAATAAAGAGTTGTATGGCTTGGTTGAGGATACGAAAGTGATGAATCATGAGAAAGTGTATGTATATAATTGTGTGTATGCATGATGAATCTGTTCGCTGATCTATGAATGTTGGTCTGTGTCAGCGTGTAATTCCTTGGGGCCTCTAGGTGAAACCTCCGGGGTTGCGCTTCAGTGGTCGGGACGTAATCCCATGGCCCCTGGTAGTGTGTGTCCATGGTGGTGCCCCATCTGTATGACTAGGTAAGGATTCAAGGTAAGGTCGCATCTTGACACTCTAAGGGGTCAGTTAGTCTCACTTAGAACGGACTGACTCCTGTGGTGAGAGTAGCAGGAGGCCCAAAATTCAGTAAGGGCTAACCTTGTGGTGAGGGAATATTGATCCATTATAACACTTGTAACACATAGCTCGGGGATGAGCAGAGGTATCCACCACAAGTGCAAGTGTCCGCTAAATCCGACCAAGTTATACCTATCCGAATGAGTCGAGTCGAGTCGTAGTGTATTGTTTGGAAGGTCGTAACATGCTGGTGTGATGTATGTATGATGGACTGTGATTATATAACTGACTCCATTGATGTAATGATTTTGGGCTCTAGCTTACCCTACTTTCTTTGTTGCGTGATCTTCTGTGTGGTACTCTCTTTTGCAATGATCATCAACTTGTTGGTGTGAGCAGATGCGAGGAACACCCGTAGATAAAGGGGGGTGGAGATTCCGCTGCCTAGACCACGTGGACCAGTTTATATTTCCATATGAGTTTATTTAGGGTTGCGACTCATGTATCTGTTCGTCCTTAGATTTATGTACTTTGGTAAACTTTTCCTCTAATTTCTTTTGGGCATCGTGGTGTGCCATGGGATGTATGGAGTTGAGTTTAAAACTCCCATATCCCGCTTTTATATTATCTTTCCCGTAACATTCCTTTAATTTTCACGTGCTTAATTAAATGGGGTGTTACATGATGGCCGTATAAAACATATAATTTATGTAAAACAACTAATATCGGTGCTTTATATATCAAAAAAAATTTCAAAGAAGTATTCAGGAAGAACTAACGTAGTAATAATGAACATGACCTAACTCCGACAACGAAATTCAGCAATGATATATTTTTTTTAAATAGTTATTTTTTATAAAAAAAATCAAATTCCGTTAGATTTTTTCAAACAAAACTGAACCTATTTTTACTTATTTAATTTAAAAATATTTTATTTATAATCTTTGAAGTATATTTCATAACTATATGAATATAATGAAAAAGTTTTGACAATATATAAATTTTATGTTCGATCTTCAATACTGTCATTATAAAACCGAAGATTAAGATCACTTTAAAAACCAAAATTAAAATATTGGTTAAATTATTCATTTAGTTATTATATATATATATATATATGCTACATTTTTTAGTTGTTATGAGTTTAAGCTATAGAGAGTAAAAAAAAATAATATAATAGATAAAGATTAAAAGATATAAATTAGAAAAAATAAATTAGTTTTAAAATAAAAATTAAATGAGGATGTAATTCTAAAATAATTTGAAAGGAGTAGGGAGAAAGAAAAAGATTTTAGAATTTTATAATTAAGGAAGAGAGAAAAAATGAATTATTGAGGAGATGGAAACAAAAGAATGACGTGGGGAGGAAGTAAGATATTGGTTACGTGACAACAGAAAGTTTGTTGTGGGGTCCCGCAAGCAGTGGGGGACGCGCTGGGGGAGCGCGTGGGGGAGGTTGACGTCAACGTGCTTTTGGGTTGCCCTAACGCAAGGGAGGGCATGACGGAAGAACTTGCTGTTTCTCTCTCTCTCTTGTTCTTATCCATCGCATTGAAAAGCAGCACCATCACCACACCACACCACACCTTGTTTTCATAAATATGGGACTCTCAGCCTCAGCCTCAGCCATGTCCACCTTCTTCCCTTCTTCTATCAGCTGACTCATCGACCTCTGTTCATTCGGTGCGTTCTTCTTTCTTCGCTTCTATTTTCTTCAGATCTGCTTTTTCTCTCTCTCTTTTTGTCCTTTTGTTCACTCGTTTTCGATCTCAGGATGGAGCCTATGGACATAGTTGGAAAAGCCAAGGAAGACGCTTCGCTTCCTAAAGGTATCTCGCTAGGTCTTTTTTTTTTCTTCTCAGATTTGTGATTTTGAATGCTTAATTGTAAAGGAATATTTTTTTTTCTTAATTTAGAGAAGTTTTTTTATATAGTGTTTGAAAGATCATCTTTCTCGCAGCAACAATGACGAAAATTATCAAGGAGATGTTGCCCCCGGACGTGCGTGTTGCCAGAGATGCACAGGATTTGTTGATCGAATGTTGTGTCGGTGAGGCTTGGAAAACGAAAACACTTTTCGAGTTTCGTTTAATTTGTTGTTGAGTGAAATTTTGATAGTTCCAGTGTTTGTTTTTGAACATTTTTTGTGTTTCGCCTTTTTTTTAGGTTTAGTGGTCTCTTGTGTATTTTTATTTTCTGTGCTGAATGGTGTCTGTTTGGTACACTGTTATGTTGTTTGTGTCAACTTTGATTTATTTTTGGTAGATTAGGGTTAAATGGTGTCTTTTTTTTAAAAAAAAACGATTTCTTAATGACACACTGGTCTTGGCTAAAAAGTGGCAAAAGGAGGAAAGACTTTACTCGACCGTGTTGTTTGCCATGTAAATAATGTGAAATGGAAAGATGGATTTTATGTTTGATGGTAAATGCATTTCTTAAGTTTTTTTGTTTTTATGTCTAGACTTGTGCTTTTTACGGTGTTTGCTTGTGTATCACTAGGGATATGTATGGGCAGCAATACGTGTTGTGTTGGATTTAATTCTGTTTGGGGTTTCTAATCTTTTGCCCAAATTTTGCTCCTTACTGAATGTGATTTTGTATGTTGATCTGTATCATTATAGAGTTTATAAACCTTGTCTCATCTGAGTCCAATGAAGTCTGTAACAAAGAGGAAAGAAGGACGATTGCACCGGAGCACGTGTTGAAGGCATTAGGGGTATTTTTCTACTGATTGAACTGTTGTCTTACTAAAGTTTTCATGCGAATGCTTTCCAATTTGTATTTGGTTGTGTATTTGATATCTTGTTGCTGTGCTGCATTCTGTATTTTATCATCGTTCATTTGTTTTTTCCATGAACAATTGAACATGTGCGTTTCTGTGTGGGATGTATTGTAGTTTGATATGATACTCAAATGTAGCAGGTAACATTAGTCTGATGAGTTGATTCCTTGGTCGTACTGTCTGACGATAATCAGAATATGGGCAGTATAATTGATTTTCATTGTATATGGAATTGTGGATAGTTATAGGCAGACAGGCCGAACAGGATTATGCAATTTCTTTTATTTGCTACGTAAGTTTACAATGTAGCACAACAAAAATTTTCTCTTGGGTGGTGATACGATTGGTTGGTAATGGCATTGGATAAATATTCTTGGTATTTTGGAATGTTTTTGATAAAAAAAGTTAGTAATAACAATGCCATCTTTTTTATTCTTGTATTTTTATATGATAGTTAAAATGAAACCCCTAGGAATTCACCTCCAATCCCATCCGCAGTGAGACTGGACAACTGCTTTTCAAATCACAGAATGAATATCTCCCAGTGCTTTCTCTTTAGCCTCTCTTTTGTTGCTTGTTATTTTTCTTGTCCATCCTAAATGTTGTCATGTGCTTCGTGCTTTCCAGATATTGAAATGTGTCAACTCATGGATACTCTTATTTAGTAGTAAAAATTGTTGATTGCATTGTTTTTATGTAAACATTGCTGATAATTGATTGGAACAATATGTATCGTTGTTATAAATATATATTTAGTCTTTTATCTTTGTCGTATAAGATTGCGTTTAGAATCTTGTAAATAAAATTTTTGTTTCGAATGATTTCTTTTCAATGGCCAAGTGTTCCAAACATAGTACGTATTATATCATTTCCACTGTCGTTACTACATTAAATATTCTTGAAAAAGATATTATCAATACAAGTAATTTGTACGCTTTTAAGTGACTGGGTTGGTTATTGATTTCCACATGTTTTTGACAGGTTCTTGGATTTGGTGACTACATCGAGGAAGTTTATGCAGCATATGAACAACACAAGCTGGAGACAATGGTGATTGTTTAATGTTTAATGGCTCATGTGCATGATATATTAGCATTTGACATTAGAATTGTTTGTCTTCTATCTTTCCACAATTGTTTATGGGTGAACAATATTATAAACCATTTCTTAGCTTTTATTTGATGATCCTCGTACAACACTAGTGGAGTTGCCAGTCTGTCTGAATGTCGTCTGTCATAGGGGAGAATCCGCAGGTCTCTGCTGGCCTCCCTTTTTGATCCTCTAAAGAAGACCTAGTTGATCATGGTTCTCTTGTTATCTCATGCTGATTGCCTGGTAGTGTGACCCATCTAAATGTTTGAGAGATCATAATGGGCCTGATACCTTGGGTTTACTCCCCTGCTCCTATATTCTCTTTATAGTGTGGTCTTCGGGAGCATCATCTGTTATGTGGTTTTGCCCTAATCTGGGCTCCTGTGCGACTTGTAGAGGAACCCACTAAACTTTTTTGGCTTGCGAAATTAAATTACCTATGATTTATGAATCTTGAATTATGTATATATATATGGTTCATTCAATGCTTGTGGGAAAGTATTCTGTTGTTGAGATTCATGATGCACGACTGATCCATGTTGGCTATTGAGTTGATGAATGGCCTGGAATTTTTTGTATCAAGCTCATAGTGGTCACTATTGATCAATTTGATTAGAAAAGTGGATTTTGCATCATGAAATAAACTATTGTTTATAGATTGGCTTGAGCAAAGAAGTATTTTCTGATTGATTTTTTAAACATTCCAGCAAGACTCTTTGAAAGGTGCCAAGTGGAGCAACAGGGCTGAGATGACAGAGGAAGAAGCATTGGCTGAGCAGCAAAGGATGTTTGCAGAGGCCCGTGCTAGAATGAATGGAGGAGCCATTACTCCCAAGCAGCCTGACGCTGACCAAAGTTTAGAGAGCTAACTTAGGACCTTTATTTTCTTAAAGCATAGGCAAGCATCTCCCGACTCTGTCCTATGCCTTGATTAGCTCGATTTTGCACAAATACCCATTCACTAGTTTGATGGCCTACGTGAATGTGCTCGACATTTGTGTTCTTTTTAGTAATATTTGTAAGTTAATGTAATTATTGGAGTTCGTCTAAACCTTCGTTTATTTAGAATTACATGTAAATTATTTCCATTTACCTGTTGTATCTCTTAAACTAGAAGCTCCTGGCTTAATTTTGACAATAGTAGCTATATTAGATTGTAACAATCTATTATAATCTGTTATAGTTAGTTAATATATGAAAGGCCATGAAAGTTTCCATAGAAATTAAGGTTCACTTAACTTTCATATGCCCATTTAATTCAAGTCTAATCTTAGATTCATTTAAACGAGTTTATGTATACACAAATAACACAAATAACTGAACGTCATGTATGTATTGACAAATATCTAAATGCTAAAACCAACTTCAGTACGGGAAGTCAGTAAAACAACTTCTGAAATATATTTCTTCTATGATTGGTTTTATTCGGTCAACTAAGCCAAAATACTGCGATTTTAGTTGGTGAATTAGTTTTCACACATGGTGGGATTGAGAATTGAAGACAGAATGTTCTCAATATGATGAATATTGAAATAATTATCGGAGGCATATCCTTGCCTAGCCCTGACATGAACTCTCACAGAAGATGGTATGCTGATACCGGTTTCAAATTTAAAGGCCGACTCGAATTCAACAATGTGAGTTGAAGGTTTATATCCTTTTTATTCATGATGCCTCTTTCTATAATAAGGAACTGGGATGATGATTTTGGGTGGAATTAGAAAGTTGTTTTCAACAAATTAGGAGTAATAAGATGGATGGACTAGGGAGGACTTTTTGTGGGGCCAAATGGGGAGGTGTCAGTTCGTAGGTAGGTGTAATGTAGTGTCGGGAGGCAACATGAAGCACGAGAATTCAGTAACTCTCAACTGATGAGTGATGATGTCAGCACCACCGTGAACCGTTGCACTAGAAGACATGGATTCAGAAGGGAGTGGCACGTTTAGATTCAACAGTGATAGCTTTGGGGTTTGTTTGTTTTGGCTTTATTTTTTATCCTTTTCTACCGTTTCGGGTCCTCAAGTCAAAAGAGTTAGTCAAGCACAATCCCCTCTCCCTGCCCTACAAGAAAGTGAAATTACGAACACTATGTCTCCTTAGATTCCTTTCTTTTTCCACTTGTAATGCACATTATCCCATCTCTGTTCGATTTCCTACATCAACTGGTGGGGACTGCCATGTTTCTTTTGTCAGGATTCTCTTGCACCACTATATACCAAAGGAGAGGCCTGGAATCACAAACAGCAATTAATTAAATTTAAAGCCTCACACTTCCATCGCCAGGAATAAAAAAGCAGCAGCTAGATTCTCTCTCTGTCTCTCTGTCTTTCCCATCTATTCTTTAAGCAGCAGCAGCCACTCCCTTTTGGTTTTTCTTTCTCAGATGAATACAGTCATGGCCAGAAGCTCTCAAGAAATGTCCTCCAAGAGGCACTTTCACTGGACAAACAAGGTAGGGACAGAAGATGGTGAAGCTCCCACTTCAGAATCATTCTCAACCCTAGTCCAGGAGGAGAAAAAAGAGGATGACAAGGTTTTTGTTGCTCCTGAGACTCAACCACCTGCAGCAGCCACAGCACATGTAACAAGGAAGAAGCTGCAGGCAGTGGCAGTCTCCAGGATTCGCTCTGTCCTCACTGTTTTCAACAAGAACCGTTTGAACTCATCCTTTGGCCTTGGTTCTCGCGTTGTAGGCACACTCTTTGGCTATAGACGTGGCCATGTACATTTTGCATTTCAGAAGGACCCCACTTCCCAGCCAGCCTTCCTCATCGAGCTTGCAACACCAATCAGCGGTTTAGTTCGTGAAATGGCATCTGGGTTGGTCAGAATTGCCCTGGAATGTGACAAGGAGAAAAGAGCAGAGAAGAAGTCCTTGAAGTTGCTGGAAGAGCCTGTGTGGAGAACTTACTGCAACGGCAAGAAGTGTGGTTTTGCTACCAGAAGAGAGTGTGGGCCAAAGGACTGGGACATCCTCAAAGCAGTGGAACCAATTTCAATGGGTGCAGGTGTTCTGCCAGGAAATAATAACAATGGAGCTGAAGCAGGGTCAGAGAGTGAAATCATGTACATGAGAGCCAAGTTTGAGAGAATTGTTGGGTCCAGAGACTCTGAAGCCTTCTACATGATGAATCCTGATAGCAATGGAGCTCCTGAGCTCAGTGTCTACTTGCTTAGAGTCTAGCAACCTTGCTAGATCTGTTTATTATACTTAGTTTTGGGTTATTGGTATACTACTTGCTTAGCTCTTCAATCATGAAAATGGTGATCTAGTCCTCTTCAGATTTTTCTCTTCTCTTCTGTTTTTTTTTTTTTTTTTTTTTTTTTCTGTGGTATAAGAAGTGGGTTTACCTTTTTTTAGAATAGGCGAGTAGGCTAAGTGAGGAAGGTGGGGAATAGTGGGTAACCAATACTTTACAGCATGGTGGTGTGGGGTGGGGGTCATGAAAGGTGTATATGTGTAATTTTTCCTTTCCAATCCTTTAATCAATGATGAGAGACGGAGGTTAATGCAAATCATCATTGTCTTGGCACTTTAAGTTGGTTGAATAGCTTTTGCTAAATTCATCATGCCATTTTCTTCAATTCCAAATGCTGAATTTCCTCTCCGCCGTTATGTCCTAATCGCTTCTCGATTCAATTAATTCCCTATAATTGAAGTGGATGCAGCACTCTTCCAATTTTTAATTTACACGCAAAAGAAGAAATAAACATTGTGTGTAGCCACATCTTATTTTTCTACTATTGGGTCTGTGAAATGATCCCAATAAATTTTATAGAACCCCAATCATCAAAGTCATAGAAAACTGTGTATATATGCTAAAGGAAATTTATATCCGATTACTGACACCAGACCCCATCTTTTCTCCTTTTTCCTTTATTTATACATTAGCCATTAACTTTACCTCTTGTTGACTGCTTTTCTTTACTTTGTCTAATTCAAATGTGTGCTACATTTTCATCAGTTTATGCCTAATTGTAGTTTGTGCAGCATGAGTTGAAACTTGTAGACTACCCCAGTTCCCACCACCGTTATTATGGAAGAAAATGGAGCTTTTGCATCATTTTTTTCGTAATTGCAAGCTAAAACAAATATTAAAAACTCTTCCAAAATTAAATTTCCGATGAAAAAATTGAAAAGAAAAGAGCGAAGATCTTTTATGTGGCTGGCTGGGTCTCAGCAGTGAAAGTGTGGAACTCTTTTCCTTGTTTTCTGGCTTTCAATTTTCTACTATTTTTCCTTGCAACTTGAGAAAACAGTGTGAAGAGAGGTCAAAACCAAACTCCTAAGATTTCTTTCACCAAAACCGAAGTTGTACATAATCTACTCATCATCTTCTAAATAAAAGCCAATTGCTGCTCATAAAGTCTACATAATGGCCCCAATTACTACGCTAAAATCCCCTTACCCACCACTGGGAGTTGTTCATGATCTGTTAAAAAATAATTTTAAGTCCGATTCAATTTCATACGTACGATGTTTACATCCATTTATATATTATAAATTTTCACTTATATATTATAAATTGACTTTATCAAGAATTCACTTATATATTATAAATTTTTACTTAATTCATTTATATATTATAAATTTTTACTTATATATTATAAATTGACTTTATAAAAATCGAAGTCGATACTTTCCACACACGCAATTACAAAAGTTCATTTTGTTTCCAATTTTGAATTTTTAAGTGTGGGGGTCTATTTAGTGTAGGTGTCTGCATCCTGCTACTAGTTTGGTGGATAACCAGTTGATTTGTTTAAGAAAGAAAAATAAAAGGAGAGAAGTAGTGAGGAGCCTGGTGGGGTAGATGTGATTATGAGTAATGTTATAATTGAAGAAGCACATCAGGTTGTTGTTTGATTAAGGACAGTTTTTGTGTATATTTTCATAAGACGGCTACCCCATATAAGGACTTCAAGGCACCACCACAACTTGTCCCTTCTCTGGGACATGTGCTGTCTTGGGTCCCACTTCAATCACCGGATCAGATAATTATTCATTTCATTAAAAGATTCCAATTTCAGAGATGGAATGCAATGCAGGGTCACAAAATTTCATGTAGGGCCTTCCAAAATATTTTGGTAGGTCCTCCAAACTAAGGAATATTAAAAATTGCTTGGATGAGTTTGTTATGTCTATAACATGAACATATGCTTGTCTCTAAATCCAAACGTAAATAGCACTACCAATAGTTCCATGGTTAATGCTGAGTATAGGAAATGTCTAATCATGTGGTAATGTATCATATTCATGGTTCAAAAGATGAGATAGCAACATCAATACAAAACATATGTCAATTCGTCAAAGTATGAAATTGATACCGTATTAAAAAATTCAAAAGTGAATTTAAAATTAATTCGTTCTCACAAAATCAGTTGATATCTACTTATATATTTTTGTCCCTTAATAAATTTTGAAATTAGTTAATTTCAAAATTTTGAACTAATTTAGTCATTCATTTATCAAAATACGTGAATTTAGTATTTTTAATCAATTTCTTTTTGAGTTTATTTGATGTTTCGTACGCATTTCAGGATTGAATTTGAACGGTTTATATTGTTTAACACATTTTTGCTTTACTGTTAAATCAAATACTATTACGAAACACGTTTGAAATATCAAATAAACTTAATAAAATTTGATTAAAAGGACTAAATTCACGTATTTCGAAAGATGAATAAATTGATTCAAAGTTTCAAAATTGACTAATTTCAAAATTCACTGAAAGTTAATGGACAAAAAACATATTTAACTCTATATTAAAAATTAATTTTATCTAATCTATATGAAATTTTCAAACATATCAAAATTGGAGCCATATCTGTGGCATTTATTTGCAGTGTCAAGTTTTTGAACACTTTGCTGCATCATGATTGGTGGCCACAATTTGAAACTTTGGTTGTGGTTGGTTAATGCACGATCACTGTGTGATTGGTAGCTTTTGGAGTGCCATTCTTCACATAATACAGCGATGGAATGAAAGAATGATGAGATCTTGGAAAGTTATTCTCAGAAAAACAATGAGCATTTGGGTATTTTGTTATTCTTCTGTTCAGTTCTACTGCAAAAGCAGGAGTGTAGAGATAAATGAAATTTCTGTAGTTATTTAGTTCATTCTATATATATAGTGTAATTCCATAAAAATCTTAGCCTAGCACAGCGACAAAAACCTAATGATAAAGATATACGATAAAAACGGAGATAACCCAAATATCGATATGCATGTGTCTCAAGAATAAAACATCACATTATTGGTGATCACTGACTCAGAAGAATAATGGTATTGTAAAAGTTTGAAGGGTGAAGATCGAGATAGTTTTTAGAGTATAGTGTATATTTTGAAGAAAGAAAAAACGTCAATGCTGATAACAAAATATTTAGGAGAAGTTTCTAAATGAAAAAAAAAAGTCAAGATTGATGAAGTTCAACGAAATTGAAAGAGATTTAACAGCCACTAAGATCGAAAACTAAGTTGAAATATAAAATGCTCTATGAAACAATAACGAAGGTCCTATTCTTTATTTTCTGAGCGAAAGTTTGATTGGGGGAGAGAGGGGTGAGATTCTATATCCCTTAATGAGGTGATTTGAAGGAATGTATAATGCAATGACTCTTAGTTTTTCTAAAATTTACAACATTTTATCTAAGATTCATCTTATAGTACAATCTGCATCTAGTTATTGACCAACTAATTGAGTTTCATTAGACATACTATTACTGCAAAGTACACACCAAGTGTTCTTTTGAATCTTAGACACTTTTGACTTGTGTCGTATGAATATTATTTTAAATCGCAATCCTTCTGATCTGGTCTCACCAAGTATTGATTGAACAACAAGACATTTCTGACTTAACTCGAGTATTCTTTAAACAACAAGCCACTTTTGGATTAAGACATAACACATGTCTTTGTGATTAACAACTTACAAGTTTTGTTCACTATAGAGCAGTTGCATCTTTCGCGTGTACAAGACTAAATACTTTTTACTAGTTTGTTAAAATGAACACAAACATTTTTATTTGAAAAGCTTATTTTGGCCCCATAAATGTTCGCAACATTTCAACACTTTTTTTTTCAATTCTAGCTCTTCTTCTTGAAAGATGACTTCATATAGGCATAGAAGAAAAATAGTCATTGCAAATCTTCTAGCTATTGAGTCAACTTCAAACTCATTTGAGTGCTTTCTTTGTATTTGATGACCTTTGACGTAAAAGATACATTAAATGTGCCTCATACATGCATTAAATGCATTTTACTTCTAATAATTGGTTAGACTTATTATTCCTTAATCAATGAGTCTTGAATTTATGTAAAAAAATGCAAATCATACAGTTCTTCCTAGAGTTGACAAAAGAAATGACAGAGAATTGGTGAAGCAGGACAACTTTAGTACAAGTTCTAAAAAATTGTTGATGTGATAAAAACTTTAACTTTAACGTGAATCTTTTTAGTCGGACATAAGGAACAAACATTTCCTATAGAATAGAATAGACATATAGATATTCATGAAGTGTTTACTTGAGAACTATGTGCATATTGTATGAGCATGTAAATGCTTATTAAATGGAGAAGCAAGAGTACACAACATTATATCATTTATTAGATGAAACACTTGTATCTTTCATTATCAGTGTTATTAATATCGGATAACGGAAAATACTAGCGATCTCAAAAACCTTTATAAAATTATAACGGAAATCATAACAGGTTATGACAGAAATATTGCGGTAAAAAAATATAATACCACCACATATAATTTTAATGAAAGAGTAATGATATTATGTATAATTATAGTGAAATATTTTTTGCAAAATAATTATAGTGAAAGTAGAGGAGTAGAAAAAAAATTAAAAATAAAAATAGACTTAACGACGACTGATGGCGATGGCGACCAGAGGCGGTGGTGGCTGTTGGGTGTTGCTACAGTGATGTTGCAGCGGAAAATAATGTAGCGTGGAAAGAAAGAATTGACTAGATTGATTTTGAATAAAAGATTTAATGAAAATTGACTGTGGAGATTGCAGAGGATTTGCTGTTGGTGGTTGAAGGGCTGAAGGAAGTTAGGGTAAAAAAATAAGAATGAAGAAAAATGTAAGGTAGATTTGATTAAATAATATTTGAGTGGGTGTGGGTCAAGTCCAATTGTTTAAAATAGTCAAACTTTTTCCCCACTCACGCATTTAGGGTTTCCACGTGTTTCTTTTCTTCCTCACAATCATATTGCCGCTACTGCAAGTCGTTTCTTCTCTTCGTTACTGCAAGTCGTTTCTTCTCTTCGTTACTGCAAGTCCTTTATTCTCTTCTCTTTCACTCATCCTTTTTTTTTTCAGTCCAATATTTTCGCCTCCACCGTTTTGCCACCGCAACCCGCCATGTACAAAGCGGTCACCATAAAAAATCTGATTTGTCTCCACCTTGTTGTGGCAGCAGGCTCAAAAACCGGTACCGATTTTCGCAATGACAGCGCCATGGCCAATATTCAATAACATTGTTCATTATCTGTTGCTTTAACAAAGCTTGCATCTTACAAGGAAATGACTCTTGTATTTCATAATTTGTTGTTTTTAGAACTTAATAAAAATCATAAGTTATAGAATTTTTCTTAATAGAATTGAATACATGTATTTCTCCACCAACACTTTATCTCTCCTTTACTCTAATTTAACATTTTTGTATCCTCTTTAACTAGTAACCCTTTTAGAAAAATCCTAAATTGAAAGAAGAAATTGCTAGCCACTTTTAAAGAATCCAAAGCAGTATATTTAAGAAAAAGTAATTTTATTGACGAAAGTATATAATATATATTATACTTTTCACTTAAAACAATTTGATAGTCCTAGCGGGACAAACATTTGCCACTTAAGATGCATTATGGATGTGATGGTTGTTAGTTTTATGATTTAGTCGTAGTTCATTTTATAAAAGTAAATTGGTTTGTAATTTTGTGTTTGTGCCGGGTATTTATTGTTGTATTTGTATTGGGTATTTGATGTTGTATAGAGTTGCGTAGTGATAAAAGATTAAATACGGTGAATAATTCAAATAAAATAGTAACAGTTGATAATAATAATAATAATAATAATAATAATAATAATAATATTAACAAATAAGTAATAACAAACAAGTCTTGAACTTTTTGTGCAATAAGCACCACAAAATCTTCATATTGTTTCTACAAATTGTTCCAAGTTGACTCCATTGAGATATATTCTACATTAATCAAAGAAGTTAATCTTCCTTGAGTAAGGTCCTAAATGTATTAGTCCCTTCATATTCAACTGTGAACTCATCTAATTACCTTTGAAGTTTGAAAAGTTTGACTTTGATATCTCCTCTTTTTGGCCTTATTCGTTGACTCAGATTAATCAAAATTTATCTTTTTCTACCAAATCTTATTCATCTCAAATTTATTATTGTTTAAGGCCTCTATTATGAGCAATTACGCCATATTCTTTTTAAGCCTTTTGAATACAGAGAGAAGAATGTTGTTTTTGTAAAGATCTAGCCACTGAACACAAAAAGTAAATTGTTCAACTTTGTCCTTGAATCCAATTGGTGAAGAGCTGATCTTGGTGGTTGACATAGCAGTACACCAACTCCCCTTAATTATTAATAAGAGGGTTGATGTAAGCGTTAAAAAAGATTATGACATACCGGTACATCCAAATTATTTCGGGAAAGTAATATAATTTCCTCTGACTATGAACGCTAGGTCATTATTGTCACAAGTTAGTTAAGTTTTTTTAATCACTTAATTTTTCCTGGGTTTAATTACTTGATAACATTATGAACATCTTTGGTCTTTCAACAATCATGAACCTAATTTGAAAATTGGCTAGCTGAGGGGTTAATTTTCCAAAATCAAACTAGAAAACGAAAAATCAAATGTACAAATATAATAACGATTTTGGACTTTTCTTCAAAAGCTTCAATGAAGCATGTGATGTGAGCATGTAAAAAAACATCACCTTGGATATACTACTAGGCCTACATAAAGTATTATCCTAATTACTATGACTGAAATAGACGAGAAGAGATAAGATGGAAGGAGAAGGAGCACACCGACCTGCATTGATCTCTTTCATATTCCTTAAAGAATTTGAGGACGTATCAGGGTCTTCAAAAAAAATAGCAGACCTTCTGTACTTGAGATTCTGTCCTTAAACTTCCTCTTCTAACTCCTTACTAGAAGATTTAAATATCACCCTTTTTTCGAGCAAACCCGGGCTGAATAATGTGATCCACAATACACATCAGTAACACCGCAAAGGAAAAGAAAAGTTCCTTTAATTCAATTAAAAATTGGCATTTTACTTATTTTTTCCATAGTTAACTTCTTTTCTTTGAGATAAACACAAGAAAAAAAAAAAAGTCACTTTAGGAGTATTGAGCACTAACTGTTAAAGAGTAGATATTATTGCAGACCTTAGATTATATAGATTTAATTTTGTTCTATGCTGATGTATATGGAGGTGAAGGTAAGGAAAGAAGAAACACACTAGACCTGAATAAGCTTAGATGGATGTGCAGTAAGCTCAGAAATGACATAACTTCTAGTTTTTCTCCCATTCAATGTGGTAACTGATGGGCTGTTCGCAGTGGTTATGTCCCAAAAGCTTCGTTTCTTTGCCGTTGGAACTGGGGACTGAAACCGATGGCTTGGACTCTTCATTTCTTGAGTGATGGCCTCCTTTAACCGTAGAATAGCTCCTGCTGCTGCCACTTTTTTCCCACCCTTTTTCGAAAGCTCCCGAATGACATCATCTTTCTGCTTTAGCTGCAAGCTGTGATCCTTTTTCACTCTATCTAGATCTGCTTCCAAGGCCTTTACTCTTTGTTGAAGTGTTCTGATTCTGACAGCTACATCATCTCCCTTGTTCTTAGTCTCTGGAGTGAAATGAGTTGCAGATAAGAAAGAGGGTCTGCTCCTTCGTTTTTCATTTGGCCGGACAGAAGTTGGAGGAGTGGAAAGAAGTGATGTAGCTGAAGGTGGTGTTGGGGGAGCTAATGACTGTGCTTGGAGTGTCACAAGTTTCTGGTGCTGTTGCGCTAGCCGCATTCGCAATTCACGATTCTCCTTTTGCAGGTCATGTACTAGCTTGACCTGATCTGTTTCTGTCTGGGGCACTGGCAATGCATCCTCATTTGCATTATATCCCTGGAAAACACAAAAATCAGGCTAAAAAAGTTTAACACTGTACTTGTGGAAGTGATAAACTGAAAAAATAATGCCTGTTGTCCCTATAGATGATCCAAATATTAACGTGAATGCATATTGATTTATGGAAACATTTGGAAGGTACTAGTTTGTATATGAAAGCTCGAAATGGTAAAAGAGAATTTTACCTTTGTTCGAATCTCCTTGGCTCTGTCAGCCCAATGAAGAGTGTTCTGGTTTTCTCCAAATGAGAGAATACTTGGGCTAATGTTTGCAATCATGACAGTGTTGCAAGATCCTCCTAATGAATCCTTAAGAAGTTGAGTGAGTTTTGAATTTCGGTATGGTATGTGTTTCTTGCCTTCAACGAGAGCATTAATGCAACTACTCAGTGCCAGAAGAGACCGGTTTATGTTGGCACCCTCAAGAGATCTAATTGATCTTTGATCTGTGGCAAGAGCTCTCTCTGACCCTGCAAGATCAATCAGTGAGAGCTTGCCCATTTTGTTAATAATATTCATTGCAGCATCTCTAACTCGGTACTCAACCAAAACCTAGATATAACAAATTAAGCACGTCACAATCACAACATTTAAGGGATTGCTCATTTTTCCTCAAAAACTTCCAAACTTTACCTGCAAAATAGCATGGGAGCGTGAAGATGTTTCATTTGCACGAGTTGGTTCGGTGGTTCTGTTCCGATTTCCTTGTTGAAGCAATGCCATGACCTGAAGCAATACAGAAAACAAAAAGGAATTTTATGGGAGTAAAACAGCTTTTTAAAATTCTAAATCTAACAAATCGGATCAGAATATTACTTCATCAGTGGAATAAGCTCGGTATTGTGTAAGACCTGCTGCGACAATTCCCTATAACATAATTAGACAATGTCAAGGATAAAATTGAAAAGTATGTTTATTGAGCAATTAACATATATTTGATGCCCTGCAAGAGAAAGCCCTTACTTACACCTAGTATAGATGGCCTTTATCAAAACTTTGGCTTATGTTTGCAAATAAGACTATGACCAAACACTGGCACCAAGCAATACCATAAATAAACCATTAAGATTTATCTCCATAACAGGCACTATCTACTCTAATCACATATACTATAATATGACTGTCGCTGAGCAGGTAATAAATAATGCCCTCTTGAATTTTTTCTGCAGATTTTACATTAATTAAAAGATAAGAAAATGAACCTGTTTATCTTCTCTTAGAACCAGATGTCTTCCAGGTGAAAGCAGATCCCTGACAGTTTCATTATAAACCTCTAGATAGGACAAATGAACCGCATGGTTTCCATCACAACTTCTAATTCTGATTTTACTAAACAGATCTTTAATTGCCAACACCATCACACCTGGGCTCTCCACTGTACCAAGCATTGTATAAGTCTTTCCGGCTCCGGTGGCACCATAACAGAAAACTGACCCATTCCTCCCTTGCAGAACTGCTTCCACAAGTTCTGAAGTTCTGAAAAGTAGTCAATGTACCTTTCCATGAAACATAAATGACTGCCAGAGCATAAAATTTTGAAAGCACGCTGAACATTATTAAGCACATAAAGATTCTATACTGTATGCTATCAAACCCATTTCTCTTGTTTTAATTTCCAAGTACAATATAAGAGTGGAATAACCCCTAAACTCCATTGAGCTTGAAGCTCAACTAGTAATAAGATTGACATAGCAAGTTCAATAATCATTCCACAAACCACTTATTTCCTGCGGCCGAACCACTATCAAGCAAAACAGACAAGCATGTAATAAAAGGCTCGAACAAAAAAAAAAAAACGAACCCAAATTACAAAAAGAGAAGAGATAAAAAGAAACACACCACTTGTATCAAAACAAGCAATATCGCAATTTAATATCACACATGTTTAACACTAGAAAATGATCAGCCTCATGAATAACACCCACACCAATAATGACATCAACATCAAAACAACATGATTCTTTTCAAAAGTATGAAGACAAATAGAGAAAATCAAAATTAGTCTTTAGAACACAACGCATTTATCATTAGTGCCTGTTTGTGTAATTTGTGAAACTTGTCGTAATCTCCTTATTATTAGTGTAACGCGTTTTAGACAAAATAAAGTGAAACCAAGTTTCTCTGTAAGTTCAAACTAGTTTAAACTAATAGGTGAGAACTTCTAAAATATGTTATAATACAAATTCATTTTAACCTGTCAAGATATTTATTTCATATTTCTTCCATGGTAAGTGTTTTCTGAGAAGTTAACTAAACTGAAAATATTTGGAGCATGCAATAACTTAAAGTACTTTTATTTAATCAAAATTATATTTCTACAAAAAGGAGAGAATTCAATTGACATAAACAACACCTAAATCACCTACATCATTGGATCTAGATGGCGTTCTTTCCCTAAAACACATACCTAAATTACAAGTACCAATTTATGAGATAAAAAGTTGAAAGCGAAACTCACGTGGCGGAATAAACTTCCTGCTGAGAGGCAGAATCCGGAAACGATGCGTCGAAGGTGAAGTGGCGACCCCTGAGCCTCTTCAACCTAAGGTAATCCTTTTCGGCCGCGAACTCCGTTAGGTAAACGTCACGGCGATCCACGATTCTGACGCAGCACCGTGCACCCGCTTCCGTTTCCTTTCTCGCCAACGGCCTCACCCTCACAAACACCAGAATGCGTCTCCCGTTTTTTTCTCTCGAGGACCCCAAAGAAGAGGTCTTGGGAACTGCAGCAACACTCTTCTTCTTGTGTTCCTCGTATAATGCCAGAAGCGCTTTCATCTTTCCCTTTAAGGCATCGTGTGGGTGATCCGAATTTAACCCATTCGGTGTCTGGGACCGAGTTGACACGGGCATTGTAAGATCGATTCGGGGGAGTTGTTAGAGTTTCAGACTAAATTTCGATTTCGAATGTGAGGGTTTGGCTTGGGGAAGAAACGATGGATCGGAGAAGATGAGCTTAACCAGAGGGAATCTGGTGTTGAAGCTCCATTTTTTGCTCATTATGCCACCTAATCTCAAAAGTCTTCTTCAACATTGATATTGAAATTAGTTCATTTTTTTTTTTAACTGAAAAGGTGAAAAAACAGATGGGTGTGTGTGTGGTAGTAGAGAGTAGAATAATGGAGAGTAGTAGATAGTTTTGAATTTTGCAGTATTAATTTTGAATTCATCTGTTTGAATGTAACGGTCAATGTAGCTCAAACGTAAATCCTTGGGCCCACTCACATTCTCTTTCTTTTTCGTATAATTTTATTAGGGTTCTTCTCTCACCTAACCCATGGAGTTTTTTTCAAGAATAAATAAATATATTTGGAGTCTTTAGATGTGAAATTAAAATTTTAATATATTTTCATAAGAACTTGTTTGTTTATGTGGTACTATTAACGTTTATATGCGAAGATATGCATGTATGTAACCCATTTGATTATAATGATTTATGGCGATCGAAAAGAGTGAATTTATTTAGGAATAAATTTATTTATATGTGCATTTTACAAGATATTTATGAGAATATATTGTATGTAGCGAAAAGATCAATATAACCTTATTTGAGTTGAATTTGAGAGAGTGGGTGAATAAATTTGAAAGGGTGGAGAGAGAATTGTGATATTGTTTAAGTTAAGAGTAGAGGTGTCAATTTGGCTCAATTCATGAGGCTTGACCCTAGCCCATGTCGGCTAAGGTCAAAAAGTCTAACGGAAAAAAAAACCTTAATCCACAAGGTGAAAATTTTCACAAAAAATCTGTGAGTCAAGGTTAACACATGGGTTTTCTTCTTAAATATGAAAAATATAGGGTTAATTATGTTTCTCATCCCTCTGCTATTAACAATTTTTTTGGAAATGGTCCCTCCTGGAAACCTCAAACGATTTTGGTCCCCATGATTTTCAAAACTCATGGTTTCAGTCCCTATTTTGTGAACGACATTAACTCTGTGACTTCGTGGCAAACAACGTTCCACCTAGGCTTGTAATCTGGTGTCACGTGCACATTAGGATGCTGACACATGTAACATTAATTTATTTTATTCTTTATTTATTTAATTCATCTTTTTAATATATTTAATGTTACTTTTAACTTGTGTTTTTTAGTTATGAGGGTGGAGACAAAGGCTTACTTAATGCATCGAAGAGGAAGAGTTTGCAAGAGAGCTTCGTGTTCTAATTCAAGGGAATACAAATTGAAATCCAGTACCACACAATCATACAAATTGATGTTAGATATTTGAAACAAAAAATATTATGAAATCGATGACTAGTATATTAAATGGCCAATAGAATGCCAATGAACTAAATCATCTACTATATCTACTACATATATATATATATATATATATATATATATATATAAAAAAAGGACCCATAAATTGATTGACAACATGAATGATTGATGGGCGCAAGTTACTTAAATTTCACGTTGCATCTTCCACTAAAATTTTTCATTTCTCTCTTCTTCTTCTTCTTCATTTTGCATTACTTTCTCAGCCCCTCATATTTTTATTCAGTCACCACGACTTTGAAGTTCGGGTGTTGTTGAATCTGCATTACTTGGCCCCAACTTCTTCTTTTTCTTCTTCAAAGTTTGTTCTTCTACTTTTTTTGTTTTTGGTATCAATTTGAAGGTTAAGTCTTCTTCAACCAAAATTATTTTTGTCTCATGGTTCTTTAAGAAGTTGTTTTGGGTTGTTATTATGTTGTTCTTCTTAGCTTCATTTTAGTTTTCATAGTATGGGTTTTTAGTTTTCTAATACCTTTGTTTTTTGGTTGTTTTCTTTTAACGAAGGTTTTATTGCACAATACAGGTAAAAGTTTTTTCCTTTATTATTGTCTTATTCTTATTTTATGAAGTTTGTATACTTGCTCTCTGTTTTTTATTGATCTGGATCTTTTGGATACATATATTTGTCATAATAGTTGTATTTTTCATCATCCAAGTCATCAACAACTCCATTAGAACCTATTATGAAGCATATCTAAGACTAAATCAATTGTTTACGATTTAAAAAGTAGATGTTAGAACCTACTAATTTTATGAGTTTTAGCCGTGGGATTAAGTTTTAGTTTAATTAATATCCTGGTATTTTGGGGGTTTTGTTCAGGTTTGGAAAATAGAAGTTAAAGTCTATTGGACCACTTGGAGATTAAGAACTCAGATATCAAAGTAATATATTTCTATTTTACAAACGATTATTTGGGATTTTCAAATTCTCGATGGAGTAATTTATGTTGTACGATTTAGTTTGTTTTGTTATATAGTTTTCACTGTTTTGTGCTCTGAATATTGTATTTGTAGTTTTCGTGGTTTGTATTTTGGGTATTCTGTTAGTTCCTTAGATGCTTATGTACTTATTTTGTGGTTTACATTGTATACGTGTTGCTTATTATTTGTATTTATTTTGTAGCTTACTGGTATTATGCTTTACACAAAGATTCTATAGTGATCTACGGGAATATTGATGGCAAGAGAGGTAAAGGCAATCATATTGTTATGGACTGACTTAGCCCCAAATTACTTATATGCATTATTTGATCAATGTAAGTTAATATTTTTCCTCTATTAAAATAGAGTTATTGTGATTTTATTGACTATTAAGTTCAATGAATAAAGTTGTCTTTGTTCCTTGAAGTGATGCAAGACCATAAAATTGCTGCTTTTGACAAAGCTTTGAAGCATAACTACGGTAAGTCTCCTGGTATTGGGGATTTTTGTTTTGGTGCTTTTCATTGAAATTCTGGTGCAATGGTGACTGATTAAGGAGTTTGAAAATGCATCTATTTCTTTTGGCATGTGCCTTGATGCCTGCCTTTATATTTGGGTTATGTTAGATTGAAATGTTGTTGTAATGGTGAGGTATTTTGTTATCGATGAATGTTGGTTGATTATTAGAGACATTTAGTTTAGAATTGTTTCCTTCCACACCCATTAGTGTCCTTAATGAACTTATTTATTTCTTATCATTTGGCAGAACTATATATGAAACATGTTTGTAAGTTTTAAGCTAGCATATCTTTCTTTATGATGACGATTCCTAATTTATTTGGGCTTTATTGTTGGTAGTTCATCAATATTTACTACAATATGCCTCTTCATGTAGTTTTTGGTTATGAACCACATTCAATTTTGTCGATTGGAGTTGTTACATTAGCTGAAAACACATGTTTTACATTTTCATCCTTTTTTATAACTAAAAATGTTTATTCTTTTAGATATAATAGTATAGATGTTAAGTAGGCAAATTGTCAAATTATTCTCTGTGCTGCCTATCATCTTTCATCTCTTCTATTTGGCATCAACCAATAATTGGCTTCATTTGTTGATCTTATTTTTGTTGACACGGAGTTAGTATGAAAAGTTCAAAGTGAGGGTTAATGGATTGGTATCAATGTTTGCAATATATATATAGTAGATGCAGAACTTGATTACAACAATGTTAATGAACGACTTCTGTTTCAATCAAATTTCAACTCCATGACAGGTTTAAAATTTTTGTCTTAACATACATAAATATATGCATATTGTACTATAGTTCATTATATACTAATACAATGCATATATTATGAAAGAAGAATAAAGAGATATTTTCCAAAAGATAATATATGTCGTGAATCATGAACAAGGTGGAATGTTTTTTTTATATGGCTATGGAGAAATAGGAAAAACATTTATGTGGAAGACATTATGTTCTGCTTTACGATCAAAAGGTAAAATTGTACTTGCAGTTGCATCGAGTGGCATAGCTTTTCTATATTACCAGGAGGTAAAACAACAAATTCTAAATTCAAGATTTCAGTTCCCACACTAGAGCACTTTGTCTGCAATATTTCAAATAGAAGTGAACTTTCAGATTTGTTGAAGATGGTTAAACTAATTATTTGGGATGAAGCACCAATGGCCCACAAATATTGTTTTAAAGCATTGGATAGAACTTTGAAAGACATAATGAAATGTGATTTAGTGTTTGGAGGCAAAGTAATAGTATTTGGAGGAGATTTTAGACAAATTCTTCTCGTTGTTCCACAAGGTAGCATATCAGATATTGTTCATGCAACAATAAACTCATCATATCTATGGGATCATTGTCAGATTATGACTCTAACAAAAAACATGAGACTCTTCCAAGATGGATTACAAAGGTCTACTGCTGAAGAAATCGAACAATTCTCATCTTGGATAATTCGAATTGATGATGGTACACTAAGTGAACCAAATGATGGTTTAGTTGATATAGAAATTCCATCTGACCTATTGAAGCCATAGTGTCTACCACATATCCAACCCTGATGCAAAAATACAAAGATGAAACCTTCCTCAAAACCAGAGCAATATTGGCAAGTAGAATTGAAACAGTTGATGAAATCAATGACTATGTCCTATAATCAATACCTGGTAACAACAAATGCATTAATAACATCATCTGCATCATGGCAATCAGGTGAACAAAACAATATCTAAGCTCAGATTCTATTGACATATCAGACAACATGGAAGATGACCCATATGAAGGCATTACTCTAGAATTCCTAAATTCGTTAAAAACATCAGGTTTGCCAAACCACATTATTAACCTAAAGGTTGGGGCACCAATTATGCTTTTAAGAAATTTGGATCAAGCAGAATGTTTGTGTAATGGGAGCAGATTAATAGTAACAAAACTTGCAAAACATGTAATCGGTGCAAAGATTATTAATGCACGAACAACAGGAGTTGAGATTTACATTCCACGAATGTCCATGTCACCATCACATTCTCCATGGCCTTTTAAGCTCATCAGAAGACAATTCCCCATCATGTTATCTTATGCTACTATGACCATAAACAAATCTCAAGGACAATCTTTGGAAACAATTGGTATGTATTTGCCTACACCAGTATTTAGCCATGGTCAATTGTATGTTGCAGTTTCTAGGGTGTAAAGTCGGGCTGGATTAAAGATTTTAATCCATGATAGTGAAAAAATCCTTTGGAATCTACAACCAATGTCATTTTCAAAGAAGTTTTCCAGAATGTATAACCTGTAATGATTTACACTTCATTTGGATCTACGCATATCTTTCCTAATATTTAGTTAAGTATTCATCTATCCATTTGTTGCTCCACTTACAAACAATAACTAATAGAAGCTTATTATTACAACAATCACTAACAACAAAATACTTCTAAAGACATTTATTCAAGTTAATACAACAATCACTACCATAATTAAAAATGACTATAGAAACAAAATTTAATTTTCTATTTACAAAAACAGAACTGTAAGTGAATATGGAATAGAGACCGGAACCAACACCAATTAAAAGAAAAATAATATACAAACTTTGACAATAAGACAAATAAACACCCTTATCGTTTCTTTCTTCAATAGATCTAAAGATAAGACAACAAAAAAACATCCTTAACATTTCTTTCTTCAACCGATCTAAAGATACATGTTTGTATATTTTTCCCCTATTTATCAATCATTTGTGAAAATTCCATAAACAATTTCATTATATTTAAGGGAATAAAGAATTAAAGAAATTTGAAATATAAAATCAAACACCACCCCACGAAAATCATAAAAGAACTTGGTTACCTAGTGTCATGTTTGAAGTTGCTCGAACAAGTACATGAACTTTGTTCGTCGATCACATTTGTAAATGCTCCAACAAGCTCTCAACTACTTTGTCATGTCTTTCACCGTTGACATTAATTTGTCCCAACCAACCTTTATCTGACAAAATGCATTTAAATGAAAACCAACCAACAAGAAAAATTTTAACGCAATTAAATAATCAACAAAGATGGCCCAACAAATATTTAGTTTTTAATTAAAGACACCACCATTATTGGTTTATGCACCTCCATCTTATATGATGATTACAATAGCTAATTGGTTATCAATAAATTTGATCAATTGATACATAGTTAGTTAATACCTTTAATTATAACGAAGATAATAACTATTACATGTAATAACTATTACATGTAAACATGTCCATAAATATATATAATATTATAACTTGATTTCAAAGACATTTATTAATTTATTCTTTCTATAATAAGCAATATTATCATGTTATTATATCTCAATATGATATTAACAGATTTTTTTTTTATAATACGATACTTTATGTAAGGCCCAGTTATTTCCCGTTTGGTTTTATTTTATGGATTTTCCAATTCTTGGGCCTAAGGGGAGCTGGCTCAATTCGTTTTCTGACCTAAAGCGTCCAAAACCCTAATTTGAGCTCACTTTCGTAAAAACAGATTTCCCCTCTCTTAGAGCTATTGCCGCCCCTGCTAGAGTTCCAGAGCGCACCTTCCGTTCACGTTCCGCTTGACTCCATTCTTGACCCACGTAAGTGTTTCCAATCCATGCTCCTAAAATCTCTGGTCCTATTTTTCTTTCGTGTGTAGTGTTAGAGCTTTAGTAGTAAACACTCCCGGTTCGTTTTTCCAGCTATGTGATCTCCTCCTAGAGCTGTGGTACTCCGCTGTTCGGTGTCGGGACACTTTAAACTAGCTCGTTCCAGGTAGGGAAGCTAAAACCCACTCGTGTATTTCATTTTTACTGCTGTTTCACTGTTGTACTGAGGGTCTTTGACTGATTTGAGGCTCTGTGTGTTTAAAATGCGTTTGGTATGTTGTTTTGGTTTGGTGAGTACGATTGTTGCAGGAGAACGGTGGCGAGGCCTGTTACTCTCGCCCAAGCGAGCCAGTTTCACCTAGGCGAGATGAACAAGGACTCGCCTGGAACCTTTTTGCGCGAAAGGTCACCCAGGCGACCAGCTCGACTTTTGAGCGAGCGAGTACCTCGCCCAGGCGAGAGGGGTCTCGCCTAAGCGAGATCCCACGTGTGCTCCTGCCCCTTTATTGAGCCCTCGCCTAGGCGAAGAGGGACTCACCTGAGCGAGCACGTCTCGCCTGAGCGAGCACGTCTCGCCTGAGCGAGACCCTTCAGCCTGAGCGAGGGGCTGGGCGAGATAGTGTGTTTGGATGCTCGTTTGTTCTTGGATGATTAGTATTGGTTTGGAAATGAATGGTACGATGAGAAATATGTATGTAATGGAATATTATGTATGCTTGGCATGATTCATGAATTGTATATGACGGGTTTGGTATGGACTTGACATGTGAAATAAATGAGGTGGTTATTATTAAAGAGGCATGATAATGAGATGAGTTGGATTCTATGTACATGGATGAATTATGATGAGTTGGAATGGGTTGGATCTGGAAATGTGAAAGGTAACGACTTTAAAGGTCGACATGATGAGGGTATCTTTGCATGGTGAATATTGTTTGCTTTTATGTTCGTATTTGGTCTGTGTTAGTGCATAAACCCTTGGGGTCTCTAGGTGAGACTTTCAGGGTCGTGCTTCAGTGGTCGGGACGTAATTCCATGGCTCATGTTAGTGGGTGTTCATGGTGGTGCCCCATCTGTATAGCTAGATAAGGATTCAAGGTAAGTTTGCATCCTGACACTCTGAGAAGTCAGTTAGTCTCACCTAGAGCGGACTGACTCCTGTGGTGAGAGTAGCAGGAGGCCCGAAATTCATTAAGGGCTAACCTTGTGGTGAGGGAAATTTGATTCATTGTAACACTTGTAACACAGCTCGGGTGTGAGCAGCTCGGGGGTGAGCAGAGGTATCCACCACAAATGCAAGCATCCGCTGAATCCGACCAGGTTATACGTATCTGAATGAGTCAAGTCGAGTCGTAGTGTATTGAATGAAGAGTCATGACATGCTTGGTTGTTGTATGGATATGGGATGGTGAAAATATAATTGACTGTATGATGAATATGTTATTAGCTCTAGCTTACCCTTGCTGTTGTTTGTTGTATGTTCTGTGGTGTGGCGTTTTCTTTTGCGATGATCATCAATTTGATTGATGGGAGCAGATGGGCGAGGTTCTCGTGGCCAACAAAGGAATGGTGATTCCGCTACTTAGCAATCTGGGTTGGAGTTATTTTCTTCATGTTTTCTTTAGGGCTATGGCCCATGTATCGCTTTATGCATTTCTACTCTACACTCTTTGTTAGACTTGTATTCAGTTTTCCTTTGGTATCGTGGTTTGTCCGGTTTCGTAGGGGTTGTGTTAAGAACCCTAGGACTACGCTACATTGTTATCTATGTGTGAATTTTCCTTTAATTTTACGCATTAAACTAAATGGGGAGTTACACTTTATCATACTACTATTATTATATTAATATATTGTCATATTAATTTAAAACTTAAATCTTAAACGTTAAATACGTTAAATAAATTTAAACATACTATTATTATTACATTAATTATAAATAAACGTTTAAACGAATTACATATTGTCATTAAACATTATTATATGTATTACTATTAAACTTAAAAGTTAAACGTTAAATAAATTTAAATATATTGTTATTATTATATTATTATACTAATATATTGCCACACATTTTGCAAATCTAAACTTCTTCAGTATGACAATTTTAATAATTTAATATCCGTTACTTTTTTAGTAACCTTAAAAATTAATATAACTAATTTATAACATATAATAAGAGTTACTATAATCAAATTTTTATTATTTATACTAATGATACTAGAATAAATATTGATAAACAATTATACGTAACATTTTTAATAATTTAATATCAATAACTTTCATACTAATAATATCGTACAAAATATTTTAAATATTTGCACATATTTAAATATTTAACGTAACAAGGTTATGAAACTAATATATAGCATATAATTAATATATATATATATATATATATATATATATATATATTACACTTATTATATATAACTTACTCTAATGTTTAATCATGATAATAGTATAATACAAACTCTTTACTATAATAATTTAATTATATTGAAGATCAAATATATCTTCAAATTCAACAATTTATTTTAAAATTTAAATTTAACATAAATTTAAATAAATGAGGTTTTCACTATTATTATGTAATTTATAACATAATTATTAATACAATAAAAATTACAAAGTTTTCCATACATATATATATATATATAATTAAAATAATATATACAAACTAATCAAATAAAATGTTACTTATCTTTCTCCTACATTTTAATATATAACACTGTAACACCCCATTTGATTTAATATACGAAATTAAAGGAAGCTTCACAATAAAGATAACAAAATAGTGCAGTCATGGAGTTTAAAACTCAACTCCTTACAACCCAAGACACACAACGATGCCACAGGAAAACCAGTTATAAAGTTAAAAAGAATATAAAGAGATCACAAGTCAAACGGATACATGGGTCGTAGCCCTAAGAAAAGCCCAACAAAAATAAAACATCAGATCCAGCCCAGATGGATTATGCAGCGGAGTCACCGTTCCCTTGTTGATCGCGAGAACCTCTCGCTTCTGCTCACATTAATAAATTGATGATCATCGCAAAAGAGCAGTACCACACACAAGACAATCAAACAAACAAAGGGTAAGCTAGAGCCAAAACCATTTCATTAATAAAATCATATACATATTCACAATCCATTATACATACATCACGCAAGCATGTTACGACCTTCTAAACAATACACTAAGACTCGACTCGACTCATCCGGATACATATAACCTGGTCGGATTCAGCGAATGCTTGCACTTGTGGTGGATACCTCTGCTCACCCCCGAGCAGCTCACCTTCGAGCTATGTGTTACAAGTGTTATAATGAATCAATTTTCCCTCACCACTCACCACAAGGTTAACCCTTAATGAATTTCAGGCCTTCTGCTACTCTCACCACAAGAGTCAGTCCGCTCTAGGTGAGACTAACTGACTCCTTAGAGTGTCAGGATGCAACCTTACCTTGAATCTTTACCTAGTTATACAGATAGGGCACCACCATGGACACCCACTAACAGGGGCCATGAGATTACATCCCGACCACTGAAGCACGACCCTGAGAATCTCACCTAAAGATCCCAAGGAATTACGCACTGACACGGACCAACAATCTTAATCAATCAAACAGATTCAGCATGCATACACACATATATAAACATATACATCATATATAGTTTCTCATAATTCACCTCCTTCGTATTCCCGGCCAAACCATACCAACTCATTATTCTCGAACCTTGGATATGGAACTCCATCTCATATTATGACCACGCCACATTGGTACCAACTCTTTCATGTCTCATGTCGAACTCATACCAAACTCATCATTTCAATTCCATGATTCATCTCATACAATTATCATACTCACATCATGATAAAACTCACCAATCACAACTCATACACCATCTCATTCATAAAGGTTATTCAGTTCATAATCTCAAAGGTAATACCCATTCAAACATATTATCAACATTTGAGATCAAGGAAAACACCAAGGCCAACCACCCTCTCACCCAGCTTCTCACTCAGACTGAAGGGTCTCGCCCAGGCGAGGAGGACCCTCGCTCGGGTGAACTCCCCTCGCCTAGGCGAGAGCTCGACTTCCAATATAGCGGGTCGCCTGGGCGACCATTCATGAAAAATAACTTAGGCGAGCTTCTGTTAATCTCGCCTAGGCGAGACCAGCTCGCTTGGGCGAGTTTATCAGTGCTCGCCACTGTTTTCACCTGCAGCAGACACATAGGCATACCGCAAACAACAATCCCACCATATCGCACATCCATACCAGCAGGCAAACTCAAACAATCACAAACAACATAGAATAACAGACTCGTACCAAACAAAAAGGAGGGTTCTAGCTTCCCTTACCTGGAAAATAAGCTAGCAGCTGGGTCCTTGGGTACCAACAACTTCTAAAGTGGATTAGCGAGGTGAAATGGAGGTCTGGTTGGAGTTCACTTGGAGGGGTTGACGGCTAACCCTAGCAGAGCTCTGAAATGGAAAGGGAGGCAGTGTTTAAATTCAAATTGCAAAGTGAGGCGGAAAGGAAAACTTTAACAACTTTAGGGCCTTTGCACCCTATGAGCCAACCTTTAGGCCCAACAGATTAAGGACAACCCTTAAACATTAGGACAGAAAATTAAAACTGGACCTTACAAACACAAAATAAACTAATTTAATAATAATTATTACGAAAACTAACACATGTTACATTCTAATAAGCTATTATATAATCAGTTCAAATAACTTAAAAAATAAAAAGATTTACTCGTGCGTATGCACAGATATAAATACTGGTTAGTCCATAAAATTTGATATTTTTTAAAATTTTACTTCTTTTAATACATATGTTATAAACCTATTTTATTATTAGATTACTATTATTTTAAAAACATATTTTAATTGATTAATTAATGTATATAACAAAATAAATTAAAAAAAGTTCCTGTTGATATGTTAAATTATTTAAACTATAAGTGTTTATATTTTAAAACTTTATTTTTCAAATAACATAATGTACATATTGTAATTATTTAAATTATAGGTTTTTATTTTAATATTTTAAGTCTAATCCCTCCCCTCCATCTTTATCTGATGGGCTGGCGGGCTTGGTTAACGGGCTCGCGACCTTCAAATTGTGGGACCCATTTTGCCAGCAAGGGTTCTCGTACAATTACTAGGGTTTAACGAATGCCTAATGTTTTTTTTTTCAAAGAGATAGAGAAAGTAGTTTTCTTCGTTCGGCTGTCGCAAAACACTTAAGGAGGAAAAACCGCAGAAGCAGCCATGGCTGAAGCAGAAGACTACGATACCAGCTCGCCCGAGCGCGAGAACCAAACCAAAGTTAACAAGAAGAAGCTTCGCAAGAGAAAAAGACCAAACAAAAGCGAGAATACACAAGAGGAGAAGAACGATGCGAAGATTGATAGCATGGTGTCACAAGGTGAAGATGCAGAAGAAGAAGAAAAAGAAGAGATAAAGGTGAACACTAACGATTCATTTGGAATCATGAGTTCCGAGTCTTTCTCCTCTCTTAGCTTGTCCGAAGCTACTTCCAAAGCCATTGGGGACATGGGCTTCGACTGTATGACTCAGGTAACGCTGTTACTGCAGTCCTTTTTTTTTTAATTAATTGATAATAAAAATCATAATAATAAAATTGCATTGATCGAATTTAGATTCAAGCGCGGGCGATTCCGCCGTTGCTGATCGGAAAGGACGTGCTGGGTGCGGCGAGAACGGGTGCTGGGAAAACCCTAGCGTTTTTGGTTCCGGCGGTGGAGTTGCTGTACAACGCTCAGTTCACACCGCTCAAGGGAACGGGTGCTGTTGTGATATGCCCGACGAGGGAGCTCGCGATTCAGACGCACGCCGTGGCGAAGGAACTGCTGAAGTACCACTCACAAACGCTCGGGTTGGTGATTGGGGGTGCGGGGCGTAAGGGAGAGGCTGAGCGCATTGTGAAAGGGGTAAACCTCTTGGTGGCGACGCCGGGTAGGCTTCTCGATCATCTTCAAAACACGAAGGGGTTCGTATATAAAAACTTGAAGGTATTGAGTTGTTGATCTTTCATAGAATTCTTTCCCTATGTTGCTTCATTGTAATTGTAAATTGTAAATATGCATACATTTGGTAGACAAAACTTAGGCAAAAGCTCTTCCTACTGTAATAAATTTAAGTTAACTTGGTACAATGTGAGTTTTGTCTATGGTAACTATATTCTGATTGGAGAACTGCACTATTTACTTACTTACGCTGACAAGCAGTATTAGCATTTGTGTTTAGGTTTTAGTGATATAGGACTTGTTTGGGTAAATAATAAGAAGCGAAAGAAGTTTCTTCCTAAACTAAAAATAGCCTATGTATAAGTTAATAGTCTAAATTTGTAGGAGTTACTGTGGGAGAACTTTTGTAGATTAGCTTATGCATAATTTAATTTAAGCTATGGAGAAGTTTACTTAATTATTTCTCTTAGAAGTGCTTATGTCGAACTTCATTCAAATGGCTCATATATTATTAATATTAATTCCTAGTGTGTGCTCATGTTTGATTAGTGCAAATTTTTGTTCAGCTCATATAAATTTGTCTATTTGATGTATATTTGTGTGTGTGTGTAGACACACACACACACACGTATAAGTTTAGAAGATAACTGAAGCTTTCCGAAGGTGATATGCTTATGTGAGAAAAGCAGATAAAATGGAAGTTCTCTGACTAAAAGTCATAGGTGAATGTTGTGAATTTTTTGTGAAAATAATACCATTTTAAATGATCTTGCATTGAATTGTTTGATTCAAAATTTGTGTAGTGAAATTGTTCTTAACTTTCTTTTGCTGACATCATTCAGATTTTCTTAATATAGCTTCTTAGTCTTGTTACCTTAAGAGACAGTATTTATTAGGGAGGGAAGCTGGTTGGTATGCAAAGACTGCTCGGCATTCAATGCTGAAATATTATACATTCCGTTATTATAGGTTTTTTTTCCCATTTGGGGGTTTGAGTGGTTTATCTTGATTTTATGCGCTGCTTAAATATCTCATTTTTCGAAAATAGTAGATGCATGCATATGTAAGTCTATATTGTTATCCTTCTCATTCTGAGGTCTGAACATTTGCTTGATTTGGCAGTGCCTCATGATTGACGAAGCTGACAGGATATTGGAAGCAAACTTTGAGGAGGAGATGAAGCAGATTATTAACATACTTCCAAAGGTATCAGAACTCTTGTCATGTGTTGCTGATTTCACTTTCCCTTCCCCCCATTTGGTCTTGCAAAAAGAATACAGAATTTTAGTGCTGCATGAAATTGCATCGTGTTTAAGTCTAAGCACTCCAACCACGTAATTGGAGAACTCAACCAAAAAATTAATTAGCAATAAGTATTACAATATCATTTTAGAGAAAGCTAACTGAATGGACAAATAATTAACAGTAATTTGCTTTCTGAGTTAAGATGTCTTATGACTTTTGACCAATTAATGAAATGAATGTTTATTATGCAATCTAAAAAAAAGACGTTTTCAAAGGTCTAGAAGAAAAAAATGAAGACCGTAGGGGGTGCCTTGATTAGGAAGGAAGGTTAAAATTCCATTTTGTTATCTGGGACGACAATATGTAAAGTTGTTGAAGGTTTCCCCCTTTCATTTTCTGCAAAATCAGTCTATGTATGATGCTATGACTTTTTAGTTGTTTTCTGCTTTGCAACACTACCTGAGATTAGCTACTTCCATCTAGCCGTAATACTATCATAGTGAAAACACTGGTCGTTTTCTTTTCTGACTAGCATGTTTTAGGGTTGATGTCAATCTTTTTGAAGGCTGAGATGTGGCTGCTGTATCTCCTGTTTAATTTTCTCGTGAAGTTAATGTATCTTAATGTCCATGTCTAGTCTTTGTTTCTACCTAATACTTATGAGTACGGCTAATTACTTTGCTTTTCATTTAACAGAAAAGGCAAACAGCTTTGTTTTCAGCCACACAGACAAAGAAGGTTTGTTCTTCATTTTCACTCTTCATCATGCTCCTTCTTCTAAAGCAAATCTTAATTCTAATTGTTTACTTAGTCATTTTTCCTCTTTGATACACTTGGACTGTATGCTTGATAATGCAAGCATACTTCTTACTTGTTGCCCATGCTTTTATGATTTAAGTTTATGTGTTAAATTGCAGGTTGCAGATCTTGCCCGCTTATCTTTTCAGACAACTCCTATCTTTATTGATGTAGATGATGGGAGAAAAAAGGTGATGCCTTTATCTTCATCATAAGCTTTGAAATTTAAGGTGATGCCTTTATCTTTATTGATGTTCTATCCTTACCAATGTAGGTCACAAATGAAGGATTGCAACAGGGTTATGTTGTTGTTCCCTGTGCTAAGCGTTTTGTTGTTCTCTACTCATTCTTGAGGAGATATCAATCAAAAAAAGTGATGGTTTTTTTCTCTTCATGCAATTCTGTCAAATTCCATGCGGATCTTCTCAAGTGCGCTGGGGTGGACTGCTTAAATATTCATGGAAAACAAAAACAACATGCCCGTACTTCTACGTTCTTCAACTTCTGCAAAGCTGAAAAGGGGATCTTGCTCTGTACTGATGTTGCTGCTCGTGGACTTGACATACCTGATGTGGTATGCTATTTTTTCTTATTAGGTTACATGAATATTTCTGGCTTGTGAATGTGATTAGGCTGTATTATACTGTTAAGGGTTTCACCTTACTCTTCAGTTGTAATTCGCAACCAGTTGCTCAACTGCCTGTACATAAATGTTAGAAGAGAACAATGCCATCTTTGATTAGAAGAATTTACATAAAGAAGAGAAATAAAGAAGGGAAATTCTGTAGTACTCTAGAATCCAGGTAGCCCTGCCTGACTGGTAGTGTTCTTTGTTGTTTGGTGACCGGATGGATTTGGATATAGAATTTAATGGTGGGTGCAGAGACGCCAGATTATTTGGGTACCTAAGAAACCTCCAACTTATGAGAGACCACTTGGTACAAAATTATAGACTTGCTTAATGACAACCTCTTAAAAAGGCATTAACTGTGCAATAAATAATCTAAGAAAAGCACATTATTTAATGACATGGACAATAGCGAAGCCCCTAGTATAAACAAAATAAACTTCACTGATGAGTATTGAATCTTGCCTTTACTCCTCTCAATCTGAATTGATGTTTGTGAAAACTCCAGCCATATCCAACTCCCAACTTTCTCAAAAGCACTAGAGAAGCTAGCAACAGCTTGATTAGTCTTAAGAAACATTAGGAAGTAAACTTTTTGTGAGTTCGAAATCAATGAAGAGCAAGTAAACATTTAATCATGTATGTTCCTTTTCTTTGCAGGACTGGATTGTGCAGTATGATCCACCTGATGAACCAAAGGTGCTTCCTGTTCTTTATTGATGTTTACTATTTATTCCACTTGTATCTTTGTAGTCTTATGCATCAATACATAGTATAACGTCATTGTTTTTGTTTCTAGGAATATATCCATAGGGTTGGTAGAACAGCTCGTGGGGAAGGTGCAAAGGGAAATGCTTTACTTTTTCTGATTCCTGAAGAATTGAAATTTCTTCACTATTTGAAGGTCAGTCTCTCTCTCTATCTCTCTTGGTCTACAGCCCATAATAATCTTTAAACCATAGAGGCTTCAGAAATACACATTTGGGCCTGGGGTGGTTTTTAGTTTACGGCCCAACAATATGTAGTAATAATAATAATAATAAAACTGAGGCTTCTAGTGTATACCCTTTCTTTATCTTAGAAAGTCCAATATAGATCAGTTGAGGAAACCTTGGGTTTGCCATGGTTTATGCCTATTTAAGATAAGGGGAGGGGAGTTTGTCCCATGGGAAATTACCAAGGCAATGAAATGAAAGTATAATATATAATATAAGTTTGAAATTTCTTGGAGTATTATACTGAAGCATTTTATTTTAATTCTTATGCTTGATTTCAGGCAGCGAAGGTTCCTGTGAAAGAGTATGAATTTGATCATAAGAAGCTGGCAAATGTACAATCTCATCTGGTATATTCCTGCTTTCTGACTTACCAATTAAAATTTGATTTAATATGGTAACCAGCTGCTGTTCATGTTATGCTGAGCCATATGTGGATTGTGCAGGAGAAGTTGGTAGCTGGCATTTATCATTTGAACAATATGGCTAAAGACGCATATCGATCATATATATTAGCGTATAATGCACATTCTATGAAAGATATATTCAATGTTCACCGCTTAGATTTACTGGTAAGGCTTTCTCATGACTTCATTCCTGATCTGAAACATAGCATGTATGAACTGATATAGGTCTTTAAGTTGTATGTGTGTATGCATAAACATCTACATATGTTACCTGACATTATTTCAATTGCCTCTGGTAGTTCAGCTATTTTCTTTTCATTTTAACCTCCAACCTCAGAATAGGGTTTATAGTAATGGTTGAATTAAAAAGAATCTCGACATAGGCAACAGAAGAAAAAATGAGATTTGGTGGGGTTTGTTATTTTTTAGAATTTGGCAGATGACTCCATCAAAGTGTAGATTCTAGGATATAGAAATGAAGATCGGCATAGGGTGTTTACAAGCTGTTACTTATTCCTTCTTTGCTACCTACCCAGTCATTCATCCCCTCATTACCTAATAACATCTTGTGTTAATGGAAATTTTTAACCTCACGTTCTTTTCTTGACTAACTTATTTCTCTCATTTTATATCCTTGTTTGGTTCTAAATACTAAGCTTCTCTCTACTCTCTGTTTGACGTTGTGTTAACTGCAAGAGGAATAAAGCTCTGCACAATGGCATTGCAGAAATTGTTCATATAATTTTAGTAGTAGACGGTATCGACTTTCTTAGTTTAGTTGGAGCAATTGCTAAATTCTTCCTATTCGGGGATTTTATGAAAAAGTTATTGTGCACTCAGTGGCAGTCTGATTTTTATGTAATAATTGTCCATGTTAACCATGTTACACCGTGCGGCGATTGAGGAATCGCTGGTAAACTTAGTTGCCAAATTTTTGGACATTATATATCATGTATAGTTACGACTTTATGTTTGTAATTCTTACGTATTTCGCAGGCTGTTGCTACTTCGTTTTGTTTTTCCAACCCACCGAAGGTGAATCTCGACATAGATAGCAGTGCTTCAAAGCATAGGAAGAAAGTACGCAAAGTGGAAGGAAAGAGATGATGTAAGGTTATTTGTGAAGCATTTGCAGCAGACATGTCTCGGCTGTGCAGTTTTTGATCCTCACATCCTCCCTCCCACACCATCCTATTAAATTTTGTTAGGAACCCCAATTTTATTTGAAGAGATGGATTTTGTAACTTCATCGAACGATGTTTAATTATTAGAGGCATCACAATATTTAAAGTAAAATGAATGTTATATATTCGCATTTTTGAGCTGTAATATTCTGCATGATTTCCAGTGCCCCAACCTATGTTCCAATTTGCAAGCTTATTGAAAATTATATAATCAATCTTCAAAAGCAATTGTAGAACTGAACTGAGCTATCCAATTCTTTCCTGTTATATGAAATTAAGTATATTAGAACGTAGTTTAAGAAAAGTTTTATTTGTGGTTGAATTCTAGCAAGCTTTCCCTTATAATGGTGCTGTAAATGCCTGAACAACGAAACTTTTTCTTTCTCCTAACAGTTATTATATGTGAAAATAATAATCTCATCAACCAAATTATACGTTAACAGAGTTCCTTGGAGATGGTTAGTGCCAATAACAGTAAGTGCAGAGTCTTTTGCTTCTGCAAACGATAGACAAACTATTCCCTCCTGTGGTGTGATGAGCAATTGCCGGTTGTTCAACTTGAATGACACGATATTTTCACCCGCAATGTTACCGTTTTCAAAGTAAAACTCAACTGTTGGATACACATTAGTAGGACTTTCTACGTAACAAAACTCTAACTCCCCATATCCTTTCTTCTCTGTAAAGTTACCATCTGTTCTAAGCATCTCCGACCTGAAAGCACTATAAGCTTCACTAGGCAAATAGGTTAGCACTTTTCCGGTGTCTATAACAACCCCACCATCGTAGTTCAAGCCATAACCCCAAACCCTAGATGGAATATCCAACATGAACCCGTTAATGCCTATTCCCACAAGCTGCACAAAGTAATCGAAAGGGTATCTACTGTTCTCTCTTAAGGGTACCATAATGGATTTGTTAGTGTTACCATGTTGTTTGGGCAGTGTCTCATAAAACTCCAGAGACGAAGGTTTCTCCGATCCAACACTCACCACGCAGAAGGAAAAGGCCTTGGCATGAAGTTGACTTTGCATTGAAAGTGGACCTCGTCCGAGACCTAAAACTCCCGAAAACTGCGTCCTAAAGGGCCCCTCATAAGAATTCCCACACCCCATTACGAAGTCCTTGACTTCAACATTGGAGTGCTCAAAGTTAAGGGTGTCAGTAACCATGACACCGAAGGAACGAGACTGAGATTTCATGTCATATTCTACACTGTATCTACAACTCCTTCCAGTGCAGTTTCCGAAAATACCCCTCATCATTGGAATGAGAGACGTGTCGGAGTAGCAGCCAAGTTGTCGGAAAGAGGTTGATGCACGTGAGTTGAAGAGAGGACGGTGCATGGGGTAGCAGTGGGTGCAGGGGCCACACTGGAACCACGTGATGGGGCTCCCAGTGTGAATGAGAAGGAACAGAATTTGCACTGGTGTTCCCACCCACAAGAACATGGCATACGCATCATCTGCAGGGAATATATCTGCTGTGGCTTCTGCATTAGCCTCCTCATGCTCCATCACTGTCTCATGTTTCACCATTGATCTTTGGTAAAGTGGGATACTCAGTATCGATGAAGAGTGAGATACACCAATAATTGTTAATAATGCAAACCAAAGTCTGAATATATTATCCATTTTTGGCTTTTTACTAAATGCAAACTATCTTATAGAATCTATGTATAATATAATGTTGGGGAATTCATTCAGTTGGTGACTCATTTCATTTGCCTGGTTAACATGCAACGTTGAAATGACTCTTATTGAACATTTGGACATCGTGGTACAGTGTCACTTCTTTCCCATTACAAACCTAACAACAAGTAGAAAATCTCCAGTAACTTTTTTGCATTGAGTATAAAATTTTGGAAATAACTTTTTAACAATTTTGGAAAATGTTATTTAGTAATGCAGAAATATGCAGGTTCGCATTCACGAATCTACTGTGCTTTGCACATAAACTGAAAACACCAATCCTGTAGATTCCGCTTTAAAATGATTATTTTCTACAATTGACCTTCTGTTTCCGTTCTTGAACTGAACAACATTATTACAAAAAAAATCCACACTTATCAAATATTTTTCAAAAAGGAAAACAAAAATGTCTCTTTTCCACAAACCTAAACCCTAAACCACTACGGATTTGTTGAAGTGGGTAAACCCAATACTTTTTTTGCTCAACCAATGGGGAAATGACGAATCTCATCAGAAAATAATAATGAAAATGGAGGAACAACAAACTTGGGAAATGGAGGAAGAAGAAACTTAGGGGATGAATGAAGAAGACACTTCGGAGATAGAGGAAGAAAAAACTTAGGGGAAGAAGGAAGAACAAACATGGGAATGGAAAAAGAACAAACTCCTCTCCACTTCTCTCACGACTTCCACTTCTCTCTCCTTGTCCTTCACCCACTCCTGTCACGAACCAACCTCACTCCTGTCACTAGTCAACCTCCACAAAAAAAAATTAAAATTCAAAAACAATGTCATGTCAAGTAGTGTAGTGAGAAAAAGTTGTCAAATAACTGTTGTCAATATATCATTTTTCCTTTCGAAAACTATCTTTTAATAACTAAATTTTGACAACTTTCTTTTACAACTTGAACTGAAATTTTCTGAGTAATTTTCTATTTTTTTTTTCATTTTTTTAAAATTACTTAAAAGATATTACATGAAGTGGTAAGAAAAAATTATTGTTAAAGTTTAGTCGTTAAAATATTATTGTATACTTGCAATGCAATTTCAAATTACTAATGTGCTTAAGTTTTTTTTTTTTTTTTTTTGAATATAATAAAA
>Ga0209589_1001353_pt1 | contig 40202 bp, 12 predicted proteins | sample CowpeawhiteBW_FD_187525 | JGI IMG/M metagenome (GOLD analysis project Ga0209589, IMG submission 187525) | Root nodule microbial communities of legume samples collected from California USA - Cow pea white BW (SPAdes) (version 2) | ecosystem: Host-associated > Plants > Roots > Nodule | place: USA...
TTTTTTTTTTACTTAAAAATTAGTTATAAACAACCGGTGGAATTACAATATGAGTTTTAAATTTCATGTTAAGTAAAAGTTAAATAATATATAAAAGAATTAAAAGGTCGTTACCTTAAAATTTTACACCGAAAATAATGTTTTAATTTTTGGTGTGATAATTCGTAACTCCTTTGTACTAAATCTCTAAAAAATAGTTCCTAGATCCAAATGTTAAAAAACCTTAATTTTTTTAACACTAATAACCTTAACACGCATACCTTATTTAAACGGAGAAAAGAGAAAGGAAAAAAAGATGATACCGAAGACAAAATTCCGTACCTATAATATGATAAATGTAACACCATGTCAATGATCCAGCTCTAAAACAACTATTCGTTGACATGTCAAAATAGAATCATTACAGTCATATGAAAATATATGAAAATAATCTACACGGGAAACCCTTTAATAATAATAACTCAATTTTAAAAATTAAAATATTTAATCATAAAAAAACAAAATCATTAATCTAAATAAAGAAACTCAATACATTAATTTTGTCAATAAAATGCATTCAGTAACCTTAAATAAAATGTTGCTTAGATAAATTTTTTATGAAATTAATTAATTTTTATCTTTCCATTAACTTTTCCTTAAATAGATTAGAAAAGTTAACAAGTCTGTGTCGTTAAAAAACATGGTAACACTGCAATGCAGTAGAAAGAGAGAACACGTAAAGTTCGGCGCAGTAGAAAATTGATCCTTCCGCGTAGAAAGCGTTTGGATTAAAAGCAAATTTCGATTTCGTATATAATCAGACACTTCGTAGTTCCCGAAAGAACCTCTCCGCAGTAATAAAAGATCACGATCACGCTAATTTACTTGCAAATTCTTTTGTCGTCTCAGATACCGAGATCATTGGCACATTGTTGGAACATCATATGACTTCATACCACATCCTTCTTCTCTTTCTCTCCCTTTCCTTTTCCCCGCCGTAAAAGCTGTCGTCAATTCGGTAAAAGCACCAAACACCCTTTTCTCGTTCCCTCACCAAACTTCCAAAACCGACTCTGAAATTTTGAGTTCAAGTACGTTTAAGGTTGCCGGCCGGCATTGATTTATTATTTAATTTAAATGTGGACGACGATGTGATCTGTTATGTTATGTCTCTCTGTGTTGGAATTATTAACTGGATTTGGTTCTGTGACGTTTGTTGTTTATAGGTTAAAATCCTTATCTGTGTTGGACTCGGTCCTGTTTGTTTTGCTCCCTCTGTTGAGAGAGGTTGACACTTGACGGCGTCAGACACGCGCTTGGTTATTTGTCTTTGAGTTGGTAAGACATTTTAAAGAAACTTTCTTTCGCATTGCAATTCTTTATAATTCTCGTGTTCCCTCTCGCCACTTGACATACGCAGAGTTTCTCACCGGGGTTTGAGCTGTTCTTTATTTATTATTTTTCGTGTTTGAATTTGTTGGTATTTTTGAACAATTCTAAAGTTTCATCTTTTATATAAAATGAAGTAGTGTGTGGGGGTGTTGAATTACAGGTGCTGCAGAGTTGTTGTTTTTGTTCATTGCCATGGCTTCTAAATTCAAGCATGGATCCTCTATGGTTCGGAAAATCACGCAGCTGAGCAATGATTTGGATCAGGAGGGTGAGAATGGGAGTGTTGGCCTTGCAACCTACACGGTTCACATTCCTCCGACGCCTGATAACCAGCCTATGGAGATTTCTCTGGAGAGGTCGAGTTCTCGGAGAGCGGAGGATCAATACGCTTCGAGTTCTATGTTCACCGGTGGTTTTAACCAGCTGACACGTGCCCATTTGAAGGACAAGGTGATTGAGTCGGAATCGAGCCACCCCCAGATGGCTGGTGCAAAAGGGTCCTCTTGTGCAGTGCCTGGGTGTGATGGAAAGGTCATGACTGATGAAAGAGGGTTGGATGTAGTTCCTTGTGAGTGTGGTTACAAGATTTGTAGGGATTGTTACAGAGATGCTTTGAGAGCTGGTGAGGGGATTTGCCCTGGTTGCAAGGAGCCTTACAATGAGCCTGAGGTGAATTTGCCTCCTGGTGGTGGGGTTAATAAGATGGAGAGGAGGTTGTCGGTTATGAAATCAGGGGCGTTGACGAGGAGCCAGACTAATGAGTTTGATCATGCTCAGTGGTTGTTTGAAAGCAAGGGGAGTTATGGATATGGGAATGCTATGTGGCCTAAAGAGTCTGAACCTGATGCCAGTCTTGCTTCTGAATGGATGGGGGGTGATCCTAATGTATTCAAGGAAAAGCAGTGGAAGCCCTTGACCCGCAAGTTGAGTATCTCTGCTGCAATTCTCAGTCCTTATCGGTATGACTCTCTTTTCCTCTTAAATTCTTTTACCCTGCTTTTTTGCAATGCTAGTGGAGATGCATTTGTGAGGTTGGACTTTCTCATTGCTGGTTCAGTGTAATGTTTGTTTTATGTTATGGATTATGGATTCAATTTGATTTAGCTTTCTCTGCAAATGATCCTCTTTTGAGCAATTAGATATTTCATAAACATCTATTTTTTCAAAGGAAGACAGTGAATGGGTGAAACAATCATGTGTTACAAAAAAGTGCTTTGCTTCTGGTTCATAACTTTGACTGTTTTCTTGTTATAGTTACTATTAATATTATTTTTGTCTTGCTTCTGGTATTGACTACTGTTTTGTATATGTTATATATATTAGTAATAGTATCTGAATCAACGTGTTAACTATAACTAATCTAAAACTAACCTTGCTATTTTGAGTTTCAGGCTCATTATATTTGTTCGGCTAGTGATTCTAGTTTTCTTTCTAAAGTGGAGGGTGCAAAACCCCAATGATGATGCAATCTGGCTGTGGGGCATGTCAGTGGTTTGTGAAATCTGGTTTGCGTTCTCCTGGGTGCTTGACCAGTTTCCTAAGCTCTTCCCCGTAAATCGTGTTGCTGATCTTGATGTTTTGAAAGAGAAGTTTGAAACTCCTAATCCCTCCAATCCTACAGGGAAGTCTGATCTTCCGGGAGTAGACATGTTTGTGTCAACTGCTGATCCAGAAAAAGAGCCACCACTTGTTACTGCCAATACCATTCTTTCCATTCTAGCTGCTGATTATCCTGTTGAGAAGCTCTCTTGCTATGTCTCTGATGATGGTGGCGCGCTCCTAACTTTTGAGGCCATGGCAGAGGCTGCGAGTTTTGCCAACTTGTGGGTTCCTTTCTGCCGGAAGCATGACATTGAACCCAGGAACCCAGAATCTTATTTTAATCTCAAGAGAGACCCTTACAAGAACAAAGTACGCTCTGACTTTGTGAGAGACCGCAGACGAGTGAAGCGTGAGTATGATGAGTTTAAGGTTCGGATTAATGGCCTTCCTGATTCAATCAGGCGGCGCGCTGATGCTTATAACGCTAGTCAAGAATTGAAAGCCATGAGGAAACGGAGAGAGAATGAAAATGAAGAACCAATAGAGAATTTGAAAATTCCTAAAGCTACATGGATGGCTGATGGTACTCACTGGCCTGGGACTTGGACAAATGCTGTACCAGAGCATTCCAGGGGTGATCATGCCAGCATCATACAGGTAATTATCAATCTTTAATTGTTCATTAGTATTCAATATCTTGCATCTCGGTTTTGTTAGCTGTAATACCAAGCTTCAGGTCCTCAGTGGTTAAAACTTAAAACTCTCATTATGCATTAGCCTAACGCATTCCTTGTTCATATTTTGTTGTAAAACATTGATTGTAATGATCATATGCTCTCTCTCGAATGCAGGTAATGTTAAAACCCCCAAGTGATGAACCACTTACTGGCACGGCATCAGATTCAACTGGCTTGGATTTAACTGAAGTTGATATTCGTCTTCCTATGCTTGTCTATGTTTCTCGTGAAAAACGACCCGGTTACGATCACAACAAAAAGGCTGGAGCCATGAATGCTTTAGTTCGAGCCTCAGCCGTAATGTCAAATGGCCCTTTCATTCTCAATCTTGACTGTGACCATTACATATATAACTCTCAGGCCTTGAGAGAAGGAATGTGCTTCATGATGGACCGTGGTGGAGACAGGCTCTGCTATGTCCAATTTCCTCAAAGGTTTGAAGGGATAGACCCGAATGATCGCTATGCCAATCACAACACTGTCTTCTTTGATGTCAACATGCGTGCTCTTGATGGAATTCAGGGTCCTGTATATGTTGGCACAGGGTGCCTATTCCGAAGAACTGCTCTCTATGGCTTTGATCCACCCCGGATCAAGGAAGAGACCGGTTGGTTTGGTAAAAAGAATAAGAAATCCTCAACAGTGGCATCTGTCTCCGAAGCTGGTGCTGCTGAAGAACAGTCATTGTCATTGAGGAATAATGAAATCGAGGATGAAGAAATGTTCACTGCTCTTGTTCCGAAGAAATTTGGAAACTCCAGTCTTCTTGTTGATTCAATCAGGGTGGCTGAGTTCCAAGGGCTCCCCCTTGCTGATCATTCAGCCATCAAATATGGGCGTCCACAAGGTGCTCTAACACTCCCTCGGGACCCTCTTGATGCTGCTACTGTTGCTGAGGCCATCAATGTGATCTCATGCTGGTACGAGGACAAGACCGAATGGGGCATTAGAATTGGATGGATTTACGGGTCAGTTACCGAAGATGTTGTGACAGGTTATAGAATGCACAACAGGGGATGGAGGTCTATATATTGTGTAACCAAAAGGGATGCATTCCGCGGCACTGCTCCAATCAATCTCACAGACAGGCTTCACCAGGTTCTTCGTTGGGCAACAGGCTCAGTTGAGATCTTCTTTTCACGCAACAATGCTCTTTTGGCCAGCTCTAGATTGAAGTTTCTGCAACGGATTGCTTACCTCAATGTTGGAATCTACCCTTTCACTTCCATCTTCCTTATCGTGTATTGCTTCCTTCCTGCTCTTTCACTCTTCACTGACCAGTTCATTGTTCAAAGCCTTCAAGTGAACTTCCTAGTTTACCTCTTGGGGATAACCTTGACCCTTGTCATCCTTGCTGTGTTGGAGATCAAGTGGTCTGGCATTGCGCTTGAAGAGTGGTGGAGGAATGAACAGTTCTGGTTGATTGGAGGCACCAGTGCTCATCTTGCTGCAGTGCTTCAGGGTCTGCTGAAGGTGATGGCTGGCATTGAGATTTCATTCACCTTGACATCAAAATCTGCTGGTGATGATGAAAATGACGAATACGCCGATCTCTATGTTCTGAAGTGGACATCTCTTATGATACCACCCATCACAATCATGATGGTTAATCTGATAGCCATTGCCGTTGCTGTTAGCAGAACAATATACAGTGAGGATCGTCAATGGAGCAGTTTGCTTGGAGGTGTGTTTTTCAGCTTTTGGGTTTTGGCTCATTTGTATCCCTTTGCTAAAGGGCTAATGGGTAGAAGGGGTAGGACACCCACCATTGTGTTTGTATGGTCTGGTCTAATATCAATCACTATCTCACTCCTTTGGGTTGCTATTGATCCTCCCTCTGGTAGCACTCAAATTGGAGGCTCATTCCAATTCCCTTGACTTCTTGTGCACACTTTTCATGTAGCACTTGTAAGTAATTCAAACTGCCCTGCTGTTCATCAGATTTTGTAGTTACCATTCATTATTATTGCTTCTCTTTTGTTCATCATACAAGAAGGAATGAATCATACATTTTTTTTTTCATTGCTTCTCTTTTGGCTGTGTATCGAACTGTGACAAGACTTTATGATATTCAACGTGAAAAAACTGATATATATTGTTCAAACTTAATTAATAATAGTTAAAAAGTGATATATATTTTCCATTCAGCGTGTTGCTTCAAATACAACTAAAAGCTGTTACTTTCACCTGTTAGTTTTTTTTTGGATTTTTCTCCAGTATAGTCTTCGCTTCCCTTCTTTAGTGGCACTCGTAGAAATTGAGTATCTAATGCGCCATTGACTGAGAATGGTTTTGAAATTGGGGCAAGCTTTTCTGTCTACAGCGTGTACATACACTGCTTTCAAGCATCACAGTTGTACACTTGATGAGGTGAATCAACTTATGAGATTTTTCAACTTAGCAAAAGTCTTCACTTTAAATTTTATATACACATCTGCATTATATGAAATGTTTTATTCTTCATAATATAATTGTCTAGATTAAAGATGACCATTTCATAAAAAAAAGTTAGATAATTTGTTAATGTTTACCATATATCGTTGGTTTGAATTATGTTAGACTCAAACTTTTTAGAATTTAAATTTTTTGAATGAAAAAAACGTTAGAGTGATGTTACTATAGTTAGTGAAATTCATTATTGTTATATATACTTTATTTCTTATCAATAAAATGGTTATCCAAAAATATATATAAATATTCAAAATAAATTTAGTATAAATTATAATATGTAAATCTAGTACAATCAAATTTGTAAAACTAATTTAAGTTTATATTCCACTTTCTAGTGTACATATGCTAAGATTAGACTTTTTCTTCTTGCACCTCTATAATTACTTGGTGCACCCCTGGTTTAAAAAATTTTATTTCTGGATTAGATGTTCTGAAAATCGTTTGGAATAAATTTTGTGAAATTTCTGGAAGATGATTTCCATAACGGGATTTTTGAAATTGGATTTTTTGAATGGATTTTCTAAGCACATGAAATACATTCTTGAACAAGATTTTTGGAACTAGTTTTTCAGAATATGTTTTTTTCTGCAGTGTGTTCTTTTTCTTCTTCCTTTACGATCTCTCTTCCCTTCTTCCTTTATAGCGAGAACGATAATGATGGTGTGATGCAACGAGGAAAGGGTTTTTAGTTTTATTTGTTGGGTTAAATATGTTTTTAATTTTTAATTTTTAAGAATTTTAGAATTAGTCCATTTCAAAATTTTGAACTAATTTAGTCATTCATCTCTCAAAATACATGGATTTAGTTCTTTTAATCAAATTTTAGTAGATTTATTTGATGTTTTGTATGTATCTCATGATTGTATTTGAGTTATTTATAATATTTGACACATTTTTGCTTTAATGTTTCAAATATTATTATGAAACACGTTTGAAATGTTAAATAAATTTAAAAAAAAAATTATTAAAAGAACTAAATTTACGTATATCAAAAAATAAATGACTAAATTGATCAAAAATTTCGAAATGGATTAATTCCAAAATTTACTGAAAATTAAGAAATAAAAACATATTTTACCCTTTTTCTTTTTCTTTGTTAGGATAGAGTGCAGTTAGTGATGATGGAGGTACAAAAAGCAAAAACCTATAAGAGTTTGGCTAGTACAATATGTATTTGATCAATAAGTACATTTAACCTACCCAATTATTAGTATGACTTATTGTAGGTTATCAAGAATTTTTCTGTGAGAAGAAAATAAAGGTGTTGCAGAGGTAAGTATTAGTGCTTGGTCAAGAAATAGGTGTTAAATTCTGCCATGGTTACGTGTGGCAGCTTAACTGCAACTATTAGAATTCAACAACTGCTTTGCCTCTTTGAAATGGGTAACTAAGAACTTCTCCACAACATTCTATATAAAAACATTTCACATCTTACTTACGCAGCTAGGTAATAACTTTACATAAATCAACATCAATTATATTTATATTTATATTTCAAATCTCAAATTCTTTTCATAAAGTTATGATTTCTAATATTCAACATTAGGTTTCAAAAGGTTTTTGAAATTGTTGTTGATTTTGTGTAAGATCACGTAAAATTTTTTATTAACTATTAATTTTCGTGATAAAAAATTGTTAATCATTATAGTACTCAATTTATTTACTAATTGACAAAATAAAAAATTATTGATTACTAAAATATTCATTATGATAAATAAAAAATTATAATTATTTTTTAAATTGGTTTTCAAATATAAGCTAGTAAGGTTTTGTTTTGGCTAAAAAAAAATTAATCACTAAATATTAACCACTAAGATTTATGCTGTTTCTAAATTATTTTCAATTATAATTTTTTATTCATAATAATGACTATTTTAATAATTAATAATTTTTTATTTTATTAATTAATATCTAAAATGATTATTATAATGACTAGTAATTTTTTATCACTAAAATTTACTATCGTCTAAAATTTTACGAGTTTGATTCACTTTAGTGGTTTTTGATTTTCGTATGATTTTGACCAAATTCTTTCCTTTATAATATTAAATAAAGTAGGCAATTTGGACTATTATGGTATTATAAGTTTTAAAAGTTGTGTAGTGTGTTATATATTGTTATTATTTTCGTTTGCATGATTATAAAACAGTAAATTTGAAGCAAATACTAAGTCTATATGTTTCATATTATAATAATTTCTATATATTTATTTCAAAAATTCAATTACAAATAATATATATTTTTTTTGGATACAAGTTACTTATTTTCGTCAATACGTTAAAAATAAACTCATTCCACATGTCAAATTATTTTACACGAATAGTCGATGATGATTCATTTTAATATTCTAATAAATGTATGCCAATTTTCTTAACACTTATTATTGTTATTACTTCAAATCATATTAATAATATTATTATTTTAATTTAAATATACTTAAATCAAAGTTAAATATTAAGATACGTTATAATAAATCTCGTGCATACTAGTCATACGTATACAAGTTATTTAACATACTACAGTATTCTAAATATATACTATTTATATGTAATAGATACAATATATGTGTATGTATATAGAGAAGAAAATGATATTTTGACATCTACATTTTTTTTTTCTCTCATTTGACAGTACTTTTTAATATTTTATTTTCTCTCTTTGTTTAAAAATATAAAAAATTATTTTTTTATGACCATATAGTGTCAAATAATTTCTTTTTTCAAAATAAATAAAGAGAAGAAGAAGCACGGTCTTTTAAATTTGTATAAAAGATTTAATTAAGTTCATAAATATATTTCTTTTTTATCTTCTTTCACAATTTTCTATCACAATATATCATCGTAATCTCATCATATTAACATTAAGTGGATTTGATGCATCATATATTTTTAGTGACGTGATATGATGATCTAGTCATAATTAAATTGGTAAATTAAAAATAAATGAAAAAAAATAAATTAAAGTATCATTGTTTTTTTAATAAAGTTCATAGTCATTTCAATTGATGTTGGACCAATGAAGAAGGTTATTAATACGAATATTAATTAGTGTAAGCTAGCAACAGGTAGGTTCAATGTCATTTCAAAACCTAAAACTTTTGTGGCACTAACTTTCATAGTGGTCGCTCTTATTCTTTTTAATTTTCAATCACTTTGACGATTTGTAATTAGTTTTGTGCTTAAATACACAACCAACAACGTTTGGCCCATAGAAAAGGAAAGAAAATACAATTTGCCAACGTCCGTGATAATAACTTTAGGTTATGTTTGGCATTTGAAAGCATTTTAAAACTTTTGGGAAATTAATTTGAGTAGAAGAGAACAAAATATTTCGTATAACATTTTTTTCTAAGTGTTCATACATAAATAAGTAAAAAAAAAGTTAGTTAATGATTAATTAGTTATGAAGTTGCTAAAGTTTTCTTTCAATAGTTAATAGTTAATATATTACTCTTAAAAGTTGAATAATAACTAAATTTGATCATTCTCGAAAATCATATTCTTATTAGAAGGAGATTTTTTTCCTTCTTGTATATCTGATATTTTAAGAAAACAATATCTTAAATATGTTTTTTTTTTTCAGTAAACTAATAAAACATGTACTAAATCTTAAACACATGACTCCGTATTAACTTGGGAATATAAGAACGACTAAAATTATAAAGGTAATTGTTTAATTTTAAGAAACGATAATTTTGAAAATTCTCTGGAGACTGAAAAAATAACGCGTCTGGAGACTGAAAATGAAGTAAAACAAATTAAACGTTTTTATCTCAGTCTGTATATAGTTTTCTGATAAGCATCTCTTATTTTCATTTTTAAATATTATCATTTAAATTTAATTAATCACAAATCATAACATTGTAAAATTTAAAATTTTCACTATTTTGTAAATATGAAATACATAATTATATTGTTGAATATCTCAATTAAAGTTAACGATTAAATTCTCCTAGTTGCTTCCATATTTTAGCAGTATAATGTTACGGATATTTTGTTAAAATATTAATTTATTTTCTTAGGCTAAAATAAAATACTCTATCTCAATTTCTCTTGTATTTATTTTATTTTTTTTTATATGAAATGTAACTCGTTGAATTAATAAACCCAGTCCGGCACGGGTGTAAGAGGTTACAAAACTCCAAAACTATTTATTCGTATCTTTTGTAATTCCTGTAACTATCTTTTTGGCCGATAAAAAAACAAAAACAAAACTCCAAGGCTAAAAGTAAACATAAGAACTTAAAGACATGTAACTAATTTCTCTACTGTTTAATATTAATATTTCAGATATTTATTTATTCATTTTAAAAATTATATTTATTTTTAATTTAACTTCAGAGAAAAACCTCACAGTAAATTATAATATAGCACTTTTATGTATGTCAGACTAATATACATAACAATAAAATATAACCTAAAGTTTGACATAATCCTTATAGTATATATAAGTTTTGTCCGTATAGAAAATATAATTGGAAATTAAAATATAATGTTATAGGGTATACGTGGTGACTAGTGACTAATGCAGCTTGATGAATGACCAGCCATGCATTTTTTGACACACAAAATATTTAGACTTATTCTTTCGCGCACTCATCCATAGATATATATTCTCCACCAAATGAATCAAGCCATATATATACTAACACAAAGCATAACACCAAAATGCATTCATTCAAAAATAAATAAAAAGCAGATATAATGACTAGTTTATTTATGCCCCTCAACAAATAAATATAATCTCAAAATACCCACAAATAATAAAGCCAAAAAAAATGGACACTATTATATACATCTCAATATATCAATAATCACATATCACCCTCATCGGTATCAACCACCATATTTGTTGTACGGCCCTTCCGCCGTGACTGCCGGCGGTGGCTGCCGCCGAATCTCAACCTCCCGGTCTCCTTAAACCTTTGTTTCTCCGAGGGTACGATGACGCACTCGGGTGGTGGCACGTTGTACCTTAATGTATCATAGCAATATGAATAGTACATGTAACGCTGGCGGAAGCGCCGCATGGCGAGGCGGCGCATGGGAGTGACGGCGGCGTAGTCTTGAGCCTCGAGATCCTCGTGTTGGCCGTAGCAACCTTGGCGGTCGAAAACCTCTTGGATGGGGTCGACGGAGCAACCCTTAAGGACTAGGTCGTTAAATTGGGTCACAAAAGGTGCATACTTGTAATTTACTTTGTATTTACCACCAGACGTTGCCCAATTTGATGCATCCCAAATGGTCGCATACAGTGACATTGGCTTCGATGGGTAATCACCTCCCATTTTCTCACTTCGTAACACTTCTCTAATCGGAACTTCATCAACGTAAAAACTGCACCAATTCAAAAATATAGTCATAAACATAATCAATTACAAAAATCAGAAACAAAGTAGAGTATATATTCCCGTGAAATAAAAAATATTTGCCAGCTATGTTAGTGTTGAGTTAGGTGGGAATTATGGGAACGGGGTTTGGCAAACGGTGTAGGAATCTATGAGCTTGCTTTAGTTCGGTAATCTTATACAAACATTTGGTGGCAAGTTTTGAAGAGATTAAACAAAGAAAGATCACATGTTTCATTATACGGTGTGAACTGATTCGAAGAATAGTTGGAGTTGGACCAATAGCAATACCCTTCTGCTTGTGGTGTACAATTTTAAATTATGCTTTTCAAAGGGCATGATTGATAATTATAATTATGCAGTAAGAGTTTGATTAAGAAAAATAAAGCCCCACAATTAGGCAGATAATAGGGTAGAGAATGAATTCAAAGGTTTGGCAAGGCATTATAAGGAGAAGGAGCGTGATGGATACGTATGACTCAAAACAAAAGAGTCATATCACATGTGTGTTATACACAAAATATAAGGATAAGCACAGATTTAAGTGGGGAAAAGTAGTGGATGATTGTTTAATCTATCATCATCATCACTGTATATGCATACGTGAATTAAAATAAAAATAAGAATAATTTAAAAAGGCACATCAAACAAAATTCAAGTTGGCCATGAGTGTGGGCCAATTATACTATGTCTCAAACTGGGAAAATAATGATTGAATTCGAAACCCACACTACCATCTAAACCATCCTTTTAGTAATGAAAAGTATATGCTTTTGAACCTTCCTAGCTCACCCAAACCAAACCAGACCAAGTTGTTGTTGTTGTTGTTGTTGATGAGGGCGACGCATCCCACACGCAACCCCAAACCCTTTCCTCCCTCACGTTAAGTCAAACAAAACCAATTCAATACCAAAACACGCCACGTTAAAGTTGAATCCCATCGCATGCCAAAAAAGTATTTCAAGCACAAACAACCCAATCAATGCGTATGAACACACAAAATTATGTATAATCACGCCGCATAAATACACAAACAAACCCTTACATCACATTCTTCGCTGTCCAAAGGATGCTGTATCTGTGGTATTCCTTCGTCGGGTCGAACCACAAACGGTACCGCTCCTCACGCCCACGGTTCGTACTGCCGTTGCCGTATAAGTTCGTCTGAAACCGCCACGGTTTTCCGCCGATGTTTCCCAGGAATTCAAAGTCCAACTCATCGTGCGACTTCTCGAACACATCACCGTTTGATGTCTGTACCAGGAAAGAGAGAAAAATTAACCATCCATGATAACCATGAACAGAATTTTAAAAATTATCACAATTCTAATCTATTGTTAAGGATATATATTCAAATGTATTCATACCTAATTTTTCATAATACAAAAAGAAATACTGAAATACTAGTGATAATAATAAGCCTTTGTTAAACCAAGCATGCTATACTAAGCCATCATTCGTAGTTCACCGTTTGAACAGTTCATTAAAAAACTACTAAAATTCTGACGTAAATTGAATGGAGTTCACCGACCATCAATCTGTTTTTGACTTTGCTACAAGTTCGGTAGTTTCTTCAGCAAATTAAAGGACGCTTGACTAATATTTAGCGTGTTTTACTAATCATTTAAAAAAAAAGGTAAAGATAAAGAAGACGAAGAAGCATTAAAAATCCGGAATTCATGTTTTCTTAAAATGCATACCATTCCCCCCAGAAAATTATTATAATTATACAATCACTTAAAAGAAACATTGATGTCTGCAAATTTTTGTTCTCAATTTGCTTTAAAAGAAAACCTTGTTTACTTACATAAAAGGCCACGCAAAGACCAGCAGTATAATTCGACGGTAACTTTATTCTGGCGCTGAAGAATCCATAGTTGTACATATTCGACGATATAAAACCCGAACCTGTTTCATTACGATATAAGAATTAATGTTGAGAAAAAGAACACAGAAAAGGAATAAAATAAAACATTAAACCTTAATTAATTTGTGATCATACGTAGATGACGTAACATTTACCTGTGAAGCGATCGAGGAGGAGTTTTACGCCGTTGCCATCGGCGGAGCGAACAACGTTGTTATCTCCGAAGAGCGGAGAAAAGCCATCGTTGAAGGGTATAGTAGCGAGGTCGAAGGCTGCGTTAACGAAACTGAAGAGAAGCAGAGAAAGTAGCAAAAGAAACGAAAGTTTGGGTATTGTCCCAACACAACGTAACATATGATCCATACTAATTTTATTTCAGTTTCTCTCTTCTTCTTCTTCTTCGGTTTTTCTCTCTCCACCCTTTCTTTTCTCCCTTCACTCTATATTTATACACAATAAAAATCACATTAAATCACTACGGACAAAACAACGCTCATATATTCGGTTTTTTTTCTTCCTTTTTTTGTGTCCAAACTTATCCTTGACCGGGTGGTCAAATTACCAGGGTGCCACTGTTCTAGGTTGCATTTTTTGGTGGGCGCAAAATTATGAATAAAAATATTTTATAGCTTTAAGGAGAATATGTGCTTATCGTTAGGTTGCTGCTATTATTGTTGGATTGAACAAATATTTTTAGTGTTTAAGGGTAAGTGTTATATTGTGAACCTTTTGGGGTGGCACCAAATATGGTGATAAGGATTCATAATTTGTTGGGTTGAATGTGTGTACAAGGGAGGTTTCAATTAATAAAAATAAATCATAATTTAGCATGATGATGACCCGAGATATGAATTTAATTTTCTTGAAAACCCTTAGATTTTTGCACTAATATTGTATGGTGTTGGTTACATTTCACATCTTTGGTGGCATTATATGTGACAAAATAATTGAACCGACCCATAACAACTATGAAAAGAAAAAAAAAAAAAAAAGTCTTAGTGGAGGGTGATGGCTTATGACCTCCACACGTGTACTACAAGGTGGCAAAGAGCCTTATCTAGCTTGAATTTTAAGATTATTGTGTCTTTCCTCGTAAGTTTTCTAAACTTAATCATACATGGTGTTAGTCAAATTACAAAGTGGTCAATGATTGGGTTTTAAGATTAAAAAAGTTTTTTATTTTATTTGATTGCTAAATATTCAAGCAATTTTACGCTACGAATTTTCTGTTCAACCTTTTAATTTCTTTTTTTTTTTGTTTGTCTTTTTTAAAATATATAATATTTGAAAGGGTTATTAGAATATGCCAAGCTTGTGACTTGTAAGATGAATATATTGACCAGCTCAGTCTCAAAAGCATCACACCACATAAGAAAAAACAAGTTGAAGAATATGAAAAAAAGATAATTCTTTGAAAATTTCGTATACGAGGAAAAAAAATAGAAAAGCGGGTTTTAGAATAAGGAATTTTTTTCGGTAATATATGTGACAACATGAGGGCATTATCGTCTACAGAAAAGGTGAAGCCAACACGAGAACTTTGCAGAAGCGTGTGAATAGATATGCCTCTCGTAATATGAATGGAAAGACAGGGGTGTTTTGGTAAAATAGGTTCGGTCTATTTTAACGTCAACTTAAGTATTTGGAAGATAACGATGGAGATATAGAAGAAAAATATTAAATAGGTTAAATAATATGATGGAAATGGAAAAATAAAACAAAAAAAAAAATTAAATACATAACTACACTTACTTAATTGTAGTTAAGCTATAATTGTACGTTAGAAATAATTCCGTTTCTTTTTATTAAGTTGAAAAAATATATCAATTCCTATAATTGAATTAAAAAAAATTGTAGCTCTTAAATTTCAAACTCTGTGAAATTTTTAAACTCTTTCGATAAATTCAAATAGTTTAATATACTGGTTAAAAGAAAACAATTTTATAAATACATCCTTCACTTTGTATTTTTTTTTTTTTCACTTCAAATGAAATAAACCATACTAGAAAGGAAAATAAACCCAATATTTCAAGGGAATTTCTGTGTACCAAATGAAATTGTGTGTACACAGAAAAAAAGGAATTTCTAACTTCAGAAGGTTAATGTTTTCTTGCTTTCTTAGAAGAATATTTTTCTTGTCTTTTCTATACAAAAATTCCTTTGGCAACCGTTAAATCATTAATCCTAGAATTAAATTGATTTAATCTCTCTAAACATTAAATGGCACAACTATTTACAGGATGGTTACGAACCGTGTTGCCTTTGTTGGTTAAATAAATAATCAAATCAAATCCAAGCATTTCTGTGTTTCACAAATATTAATAATTAATTTTCACACCTTTTACTATGGAAAATAGCTGATTTGATCACAAGATTTTTGCACTTGTTACTTTTTTTTTTTGCAGATACAAATTTAATGAGTATTTTATACCTAATCCTTGTTATTTTCCTTCTATGTAATTATCCCATTCACTTGATTATTGAATCCATTCAATAAATAAGATCAAAGGAAAGAAATAAATTACAAATATTAGCTTTATTTAGACAAAATTTTCAATAAATATCTGCAAAGACAAATAAGATGAAATAAGTTTAACCTGTCTTCTTAATAGTTTTTCGAGTTTGTTAACCTTTTGCACCATTCATATAATAGTAAAGTTTTTAAATATCTTCTTTAATCAATCAAAATCTTAAAAAATAGCAAAATTTTAAATAATATTTGATTATAATTAAAACTGATTTTAATTTAGTGATGTATATGTTGTTCATAACTCTCTTTTCTTGGCTTTAATCTCATCACTCTCCATTTATTTCCATAGTCATGAGACAGATTTTAAAATTGCACTTAGCATTGATTTTGTATTCTTATCACAAGCAAAGGTGATTTTATATAGAAAATAATTTAAACTATGTTCAAAGCTGATACTTTCACTTTTGTTTGATCTTCTGGCAGAAAGGGAAATTCGGCTTTGACGATAAGAAAACTGTTTTTGATCTTACAAAGAGTTGAAAATGGTAAAAAAGATTAAAAAAAATAAATAAATCACAGCATATAAAATAATAGTCTAAATAAATGGTCGTCGTGAGTTGGAATTGGAACATGCAAGTAATAGAAATAGAAAAGATATTTATACTGGCTTATTGACATAGTAAAAGTAATAGAAAAATGGAAGAAAGCAAAACTAAAATGAGAATAAACATAGAAATCAATAAATTAAAATAAAATTTAATTATAATGAAAATATCTTTTAAATATTTATTAACTTTTCAAGACTTTTTTGTTTTTAAAAACTCTAACCTTTATGCACTTATAGTACGTAAAATGATGTTTTTTTCTTCATAATGTTATGAATTCAACCATTCCTTTGATATATGTAGAACATAAAATCTCATATAATTCATAAATTATTTGACACGTCATCATTTACCTTTTTTTAATTCTATAAACATTAAAAAATACATATATAAATGTTAACTATAAGATTACGTACACGAATACTCAAGTTATTTAAAATTTGAGTCAGCAATCTAGAGGATAATATGAAATTATTTAGAGGTTGAATTATTATTTTTTCTTTAACTTTATATTCATGATGCAAAAGATATGATATTTTATATTCAACGTTTCAATTTTATTAATTTTATAAAATTTATTAATAAAAGTAAGTGCTCAAGATTATTCTTAGAGAAAGATGTGGTCTATCACGGTTTGTCTGCATTTGTTCGAAAGATTTATATTTCATAAAAAAAGATCAGTGTTTACTCCAAAAAGAATATATATATATATATATATATATATATATATTATATGAACTTCTCTTAATTCCATTCAGCAATTTTAATTTCGAATTTTTTTACACTGGCAAGTTCATTGGAATTTCACTTTTCGTTATGTTAAAGCAAACTTAAAATAAAGATAATATATTAAATAAAAAAAATCACTTGCTATCTAAGTTATAATCAGTTGAAAAAATTTATATCTTTCAAAAGAAACCAACACATAGAATAACCCTTTACAAATTAATAGTATATATATATATATATATATATATATATATATATATATATATATATATATATATATATGTGTGTGTGTATGTGTGGCATGACTAGATTACTTGAATATACAGTTAGTACACATTCAACTAGTTAAATTCGGATGATCGACATTAATTAATTTTCAATGGTGTTTCTCTTCCTAACCATTTAAGCTGAAAATTATGTTACATGTCTTCACAATCACAACTTGGAATATAAACACAGTCTTGTTAGAAAAAAAAAACCACCAACAATTAAGAATTATAATATTAACATCCAATTCAATACTAATGACAATGTAAAATTACATAAATATAAAAATAAATGCATTTATTAAATGACATTAATTACAGTATTAAATATAAATACTTAACATTAAGATGATTAAATATTGCATTTATTAGACTTAAAAATATTTTTTTGTCCCTATTATCTAATGGTGTTACAATTTATCTTATGTAGCAAACAATAATTTTTAAAATTATAACGTCTTTATAAAATAGATTTATAAAATAGAGAATAAAATTAATATTTTTGAAAAAGAAACTCATAAATATTAAAGTTTTGACCAGAAATTATTTTCATACGTTAAACTTGAGAGATTAAAACATATTTTTCTCTAAAAATCTACAAATATAATATATAATATATGACTTTTCATAATATAAAATATTTGTGATACTATTCTCTATTTATCTAATTTTATAGATTAAAAATATATATTATTAGAAGAAAATTCATTATTACAAATTTTAATGTAGGTAAACCAGATAGATCAATATTTATGCTTTTTGGTATATATATAATATTTTAATGCGCTAAAAATTTCTAATAATAACATACGTTAGAGTATTAATTGGAAAGTTTTAAATATCGAACAGTTTATTTAAAAAATTATTAGTTTTAAATGCTAAAAACATATTATAAATCATAAAGAAAATATTATAAATTGTTTGTGTGAACAAAAATATTACTCGGACGATAATTTAAGAGCTCTTTATAATTTTTTTAGAATATTCTCATTATGGCACTTTTTTATTAATCTAGTTTATTACAACTTATAAATCTGGACAAATTTCATTTCTTTTTAATTTAGAAGAAAAAATAATTAAAATATGTTTTAATTAATTTTAATTAGTAAAAACATATTAATGTTCCTCCACCACTAATTAGGCTATGCATGGATGGAGTTTCACAAAGGGTGGACTTTGCTTTCTACAATCATGTGACTTTTTATTTTGTTATCTTTTTGTGTTACAATCGAGGCAAATTTCATTCATATAAGAAATCAACATTTTGAAAAGGAAATGAGCAGATTTATAATAAAATTGCCATAAAAAATTGACTGAGGCAAAGGAACAAACTACTCTCAATGGAATAAATTAGGTACTCAATTAGGTCATTTTAACTACTAAGGGATTAACTATATGACCCTATTAGATGCCAAACAACACCATAATAGTGATAGATTGTGTTTTTAAGGAAGCTTTTATATTTTGGTTTCATTATATTTTTGGCTGTATATTTAAATGTCAATAAATTATGCTTTCTATTTTAGTCTATATTTATATTCAATCCTCATATATATTTTTCAATTATTAAAATTAAATTCCTTTTCGAAGTTCATACAATACTTTAAAGGGTTAAATAATGTTTTTTGTCTTTTAATTTTCACTGAAAATTGAAATTAGTCTCTTTTTAAAACTTTGACCCAATTTAATCCTCCAGCATTAGTTAAAAATGTGTGAATTTAGCCATTTTAACCAAATATTGTTAAGTTTATTTAACATTTTCAACGTGTTTCATCATAGGAATTGTTTACACCAATTGACATATTTTCGCTTCAATATTAATTAAGAAATTATCTTGAAATGTATTTGAAATGTCAAATAAATTTAACAAAATTTTGTTAAAATAACTAAATTCACATATTTCTAAAGTTGAAAGACTAAATAGGGCTAAAATTAGTTTTGAAAAGAGACTAATTCTGATTTTGACTGAAAATTTAAGGGACTAAAAACATATTTAATCATACTTTAAATCTAAAATCTTAAGACTTAATTTTTTTATATATTTTTTATTTTTTATTTTTATCTAATGTTAAATTTTGAGTTAATACTTCAATATTCCAATAAACTATAGGTAAGGATTAAGAAAAGACATAAATGGTTAAGCCATTTTATAATTAAAAGTGCATGATATGATGGTTTTGCAAAAGGACATTCTATTTTAGTAGTTGTTGAGAAAGAAAACGAAAAGGATTCTTGAGTGCAGGTTTTATTCAGAACCAAATCCTTCATATGGGATGGTATAATCCTAAACACAAGCTACAAGGGGACCCACCTTCCCTTCAGTTTTGTGGCAGCCCTACAAAAGTGGACAATTCATTCTCAGCTCAACAATGATTCGCATAGATTAGGGTTAATACAAGAATTAACAATTCATTTGGCATAACAAATCCATTTGAATATGGAACATGCCAGCTTGTTTCAAAAGCTTCTTTGTTACTAAAGTTAGAAAGAGAGATTCAGATAATGAAATGAAATTGATTGGAGAACAACCATGCAATCATTAACCAACACGAAAGAAAAGTGGCAAATGAAAATGCACAAACTAATCAAATTGGTTGGAGTATAATTAAACTTCATTATCTTATTCAAATTCAATATAAAACGATATGATCGAGAAAGAAAATTCACTAGAATATTGTTAGTTTTGTTGACAAAAATTAATCATCCACAAAGTTGGTTGATAATTTCACATGTAAAACTAAGAGAAAATAATTGGAGCAATCAGTTAACTACTTAGTCAACATCATTTATGAAGTTGGTTGAAAGAAATTTGAGTTGAATTTTTGCACTATGTATCCTTGGAAAAGTTGCAATGAAGATTATAGTTTCATAATCAAGTATTTTATATACAGATATCTTTCAAACTTGCTGAACAATTAATCAAATATTCTAATTAGGGTAGTTAAAAAATAGTAGTTAAGAAAAGGTTCATTCAAGAACATAAAGTGGTTAGTGCTAGATAATAGCATGAGAAGTTTATGGTATAAGTTTTTGAAAAGCTTAGAAAGCAAGATGTAATGGCCAACCTGCTCCCCTAAGGATATCAAGAGTCAGAAAAATAAAATATTAAAAGTTAAAATTCTATTTTGGTTATCTAATTTTCATGAAAAATTCAATTAATTTTTTTTATTTAATTTAATTTAATCTTCTAATTCTTTAAAATAATTTAATTAAATTTTTTTCGTTAGATTGATGCAATTTTTTTTTATAATTTATACATCAAATAATTTTACTTATAAAATAAAATTAATTTGAATCTTTAGATTTGTTAAGTGAAATGAGTTGATATATTAATTTTAGCAAAAAATTAATATCAATCTAATGAAAATAACTAAATTAAATCATTTTATAAGATTAAAGGATTAAAATTATTAAGAATAAAGTGTGAGTCTAAGCCCCACATTGACTAGAAATGAAAAAAGTAGAGCACTGTATAAGAATAAAAACTATAAACCCATTAACTTAAGATTTTAGGTTGAAAATTGTGTCAATTTCTTATGTGATTGGACTCAGATCTCATTCGTGTTATATCTTCCTAGTGAAACCCCTTCTATAAAACCTAACAAAAATAAATCAGATAAAACTGGAAATTTAATTAATTTTTTTATAAGAATTAGAGAATTAAAAAACACTATTTTAACTAAAATAAAATATAAAATTGGTATGGTTCGAGAAAAACGAGGTTGTGAAAGAAAAGGGGTAACATGGTTGCAACAAATATATGAAATGAAACCTAAAATTGGGGCATTATAGATTTAGGTTGAGAACCACTCTAAGATTGTCATTTTGTAGAGGCCCCATAACAACTAAGATGGGATAAATTACAAATTAATAGCGTTGAAAATTATTCAAAAAATAGTCTTAAAAGACGTACCGTGCCTGAATATATTGTTAAGATATGGTTGGATTATTACATTAGAGGGAAAAAGAGGTTATGATTACTCATACAATCACGGGTGGTAACTGTATTTACAAATTTTAGTGCCCACTGAAGAGTTTTATTCCTGGTTTTGTGCAGATAGGAATATATATAAGAAACCTAGATGATACAGGGAGTGTGATTCTTAAGAGAGTAAAAACATAAGATTAGAGTAAACATTTTTTATTTTCAAAATCCTTATCATTCTATAAATTTGTTCAAAATAACTTAAATACGAGTCTAAGTTTTATATCGATAAAAGTAATAAAATAATGTCGATCTCTTATGTGATTATATTCGAGTCACATATTAATATTCTATTTTAATAAAATCTCCATCATAATTATGGTAGAGGAGCAAATATAGGGTAAAGAATTTGGTGGAAAGATGCAGAAGGAGCAATACTTTGGATGAAAAGGGTGTAAAGGGAAAGTGTGGGGTGTAGGTCTTGGAATAGAAGAGTAGTATTTTTTAGGGTAATATGGTGGACAAAGTATCTGGTGAGAGACAAGAAGATACCAATGGGATAAATTATAGGTAGAGGATGCTGCAGCAGCATGAGTATTAAGCATACACAAGGATTTTTTTATACATTTACCAACATTATCTAAATGTTTATTGATGGGAACATTTTGTATCTAGTGTAGGTGGGGCAAGTACATATACCTAAAAGCTAAGTCAGTAAACTATATGTGTTATATATATACATTAATTTTGTTTACTGACAAAAAAAAAAAAACTATGAATTGTGATATTTGTATATGATGGTGAAAGACGTAAAGAATAATAGTTATCATGAAATATTAAATTCATCTCGAGTTATGTTTTATGGAGGTAAGTGAGGATTTTTTCCCAACACAGTCACTTTTTTTACCAATATAGCATAATGTGAGTTTCATTTACATTATTCGATTTTTAATATGTTTGTACATAATTCGATTTTTGGGAAACCCAATTCTGAACATATTTGTGGTGTTTTTGTTAAAAAAACATGCTAACGCAAAATCATATTTAGAATTCAGTTTTCCAAAACTTGAACTATGAATTAACACAATAAAAGCGTGTTATTTGAGTAAACAAAAGTTACAATATGCTATTTTGGTAAAAAAAAGATGGAAAGTGTGCTATCTATGTAAAAAATTCAATAATTTTGACAAGGGACTTATTTAGTCTCTCATGAGACGAAGAGGATAAAGTTTCAATTAAGATGACAAAATTTGGAAGAAAATTAACAACTTAGAGGGAAGAAGGAAATAAAAACGTTTCTTAAAAATATTTTCATGTAATGTTTTTTAGTTTTTGAAGAATAATATCAACACCTCTTTTGAAGATGAAAATATCATAAGAGTAATACATTTTCTAACCCTAATAACATGTACATAAAACATACATCATCACACTAGAAGAGATATAAAATAAAATGTTAGTATGTTTTTAGTCTCTTTACTTTAAGTAAATATTAGAATTAATCTCTTTTCAAAACTTTGAACTAATTTAGTATCTTATCTTTAGAAATATGTGAGTTTAGTCCTTTTAACCATATTTGGTTAAATTTATTTAACATTTCAAATGCGTTTTATGATAATATTAGAGTTATTTACATTATTTAACACATTTCCGAGTCAACGTTAGTTGAAAAAACATATTTGAAATGTTAAATAAACTTAACAAAATTTTGTTAAAAGAAATAAATTCACACATTTCTAAATATGAATGATTAAATTAATCCAAGTTTTGAAGAAAGATTAATTTAATTTTCAGTAAAAGTTAAGGAATAAAAAATATATTTAATCCTAAATTTATCAAATAGAAATAAGAAAGTATATACAATATGATTTTCAAGAGAGAAAGAGGACATTCAATTCATGTGGAAGCAAACCATAGGTATAACATCATCCCAATGATGATATAGGATATAATAAGATATGAACTATATCATTTTTGTGGAATTGTATGTGAACATATAGACTAACGTACGATGCCATATGAACTAAAAAGAATAAAAAAAAATAAAAAGATACTTACATTATCGCTCCTTAAGATTTTAATAATTTGACTAAATCAATTTTTGATTTTACTATGGAAAGAAGAATGATAGACAAAAGTTAATCCGGATTTTTCCTTAAATAAACCAAGTACAACGAAATGTTCATAATTAAATAAAACAAACTATCAAAACCCAAAGTTAGTGACTCAAATTGAACCCGGATGTCAAAATGAACGGTTAAAAAAGGGTTACATCTTGTATAAAAAGAAGATTGAGCAGATTTGCCTAGTTAACATACACTCTATGACCTAATGTTTGGTAAGGTCAGAAACCATTTTCTTTAATTTTAGTAAATGTAGATGATCCAAGCGAGGAGTTTAGGAGACGACAATGCAATATATGAAGAAAATTTGGATCCAAGATAAATTGTAGATTATATCCTTCTTCAATCAATTGACTCATAGTATTCTTAAAAAGAATTGATATCCAACATTACAAAGCAATTTAATTACGTAGTTAATTGACTGAAAAAATGAGATTAAATGGGTAAGTAGAAACATAAAGAACGAAATTTAGTTGTGAAGTGGTTGCAAGTGAGACTTAACCAATTCCTTGTAAAACAACTTCGGAGGAAAAAAAATAAAATAAAACAAATAGGTATTATCATACATATAACCAAAAGCACCAAAATCAAGTATCCGCGAACTTGAACTTTTCATGATTTGAGAAACGCAAGCTATTGACAAATCAGATTGGAATAGGAATAGAAAGGTGTGTTTGATAGCTAGATTTTAATCTTAAATATTTCTAATACTATGCATGAGAAAACTTTGGTTCAACCTTTTCAAATTTGAAAACAGTGGTTATCTTTTTAGAGAAGCCAAGTAAAGAAAAATAGTACTCTAAAATATCACTCATTTCTTGCAATAAAAACATTAAGGAAAATACAAGTACTTCACCCTCTTCTATTGCTAAGACCTCCCCTATCACATGTAGCAGCCATGTCAGAAGTCAATAAAATCACAGAGATTCGTATTAGTAAGGGTAGGAACATGAATTGATTGTATTTTGTTTAAGAGATACTAATTTACGGACAACATCACAGAAGTGTTGAATATCATATGCAAGAACTTCTCTAAGCCTTTTTCTAAAAAGAGTTGCAAGTTTTGAATGCTTTAAGATTGTCTAGTATATTGCGTTCCACAAATCAAAACAGTTGAAAATTCATCTTTTGTTTTACCCCACTGTTTACCTTTGTCTAATGGAAATTTTCTATCATCTTCTTCTAAGTAATCATGAAAACCTTGGTCAATAAACTAAACTCAACAAACTGGTGACTGGTATGATTGGTTGTTGCTTAACATGATGCCCGACATCCAGTGTTTACCAAAACAACCACAATCGACCTTGAGTAGGCCAATGCTTGTGTGAATGATCAAGACACAATGGTGATGACCAAAAAAGAAGATATACATGGAAAAATTGACCATCTCTAATTTGATATCAAGCTACTCTAGTACGAGAATTATAAGTTAATGTCAAAGGAAAGGCCTTGTCTAGATAGCATATAAATACAATAGAAGACAATCTTTTATCATATACAACTTATTCTAACAACCTGATAATTAGCAATACAAATAACAAGTAGAAGAAATAAAGTTTAAAATAACCTAGATTGAAGCTTAGAGAAAATATAATGCATTACTTTCCTAAAATTGGTCAACCATTAGATCAATCTTATACAAAAGATCCACCAAGTGATAAAGCACCAACTGTTCAAAAAGTATTTCAAAATTACAGAATATTTATATACGAGCAAACTGTAATTTTCTGATCTGCTCAAGATATTTAGAGGAAAAAAGGACGAAAATGCTGCCTTCAAAATACCACAAGATGAAGCAAAGAAACATAAGGAACCTAATACAGAAACATAACTTATTATCGAACAACAGCTTTCAACAGATAATAAAATTTAATCAAATAGCATTCCCAAAACACAGGGATTCTGATAATGTGGAGTTTTTATCTTGAATAAAATATACTTTTTAAGTTAAATTTTTAAATTATAAAATATAAAAAAAAAATTCAAGCAGGCTATATGCTGTTAAATTTTAAATTATAAAATATAAATAAAACTTTCCAGCAAGCTATATGCTATAAACGTGAACTACGATTTGTATAAGAACAATGCTCATGTGTATTTTACACAATGCATGAACAGTCAAAGCGCACCCAAGTAACGGAATAATTACTAAGTCGATCCTAAAAGTTCAGATAGTGCAGCAATACAAATTAAGAAACAAGGAATAAATAAATCTTAGAAATTAATACCGGAGTTCATATTATTATAAATTTCAATGAATAATAAATGTCTTTAAGAAAATGTTTTAAAAGGGATGCTGCATTTCTCTTGATGATACTGTCCTTTCACAGAGCTTAAAATCTTAAGCTCAAGCTACCGTCCAACCAAAAAGGGTTACTCATGTATTTCACGTTCTCTTCTAACATCATTTCCAAAAAGCTCAGTACCTTTCTAGTACACTAGTGTTTCAATGCACTCATTGACGGAAGCTGTTCTTTACGGATAAGAAATACATGTTATGTTACATGCCTAGGTCATGACAGAAAAGCACAAAGCAAAAGAAATGGACTTACAAAAACAATATGTTGATTTTTTCCTTGTCTCATAACATTGTGCAAGCTTAAAACAGAAGAACCGAGCCTCAATATTAGTCTAAATAAGTAATGAGCCTGAGTTTTGGAATTTATATCAGTCATGCTTCCAATGAAAATAATTGATGTGCATGCAAAGTAAGAAAAAATAAAAATCATAGATTCCCTAAAAACCAACTATTTTCTTATAGTAAATTAATAAGATATCTGCTTTAGTTGAGCTGAGTTATAGAGTTTATACCAGACAGTTGTATTGAACTTGAGTAATGTGCTTGCAAAGAAACAAACATTCTACACAGATGCCTGATAAAACATGACAAATATGAATGTAAGGACTCCTGAAATTACAGAATTTATATTGCTGTACAGAGCATTCTAATGCTATTTATTTTCTGCTAGTTAGACATCTTTTTGTATATATGCCTAACAACCCAATTGGCATAACACCTATATGCATGACGTATTTACTACCAGCTTGTTATCCTTGACAATAAACAGGAAAGCAAATACCTGAATTACATTAAAGATAACTGCCAAAGCTCAAGATGAAACACTACTAAAAAATAGGGTGATTAGAATAGACATTAGACTACAGGAATCACTATTAATGTATCCAGAAACAATGACTCTTATTTTTAAGAACTGTTCTGTTAGACGGGAACCCAGAATACACAGATTAAAGTTTAGGCAACATTCCCTCCTGGACAAGCTTAGTAATACCAAATTTACAAACATGAATTAGTAGACCTAATTATTTAACACCACCCACAAGTGATAATCTATGAAGGTAATGAAAAGGTTATATAGTTTGATTGTGCATTAAAACCAAATACAACAGTCATTACAAAGTACAAAAGAGACCAGATGTAGATTAGAATGCAGATCAGTGGCTACCCATGATGACTTAATTCCTTAAGCAATATCTAATCATAACTCAATTTACAACAATTAAGAGGATTGCAGTTCAATTAGATTATACTCTACCTTTTTTTTGTGCCTTAAGCTTGAAAGGGACATTAACTGAAATACGTTGTACACACAACATCCATTGCAAACATCACCTCTTAAGTATGGGAAAAAAACAGATAACTTTTGCAATTAACAAATATGTAAAATGTTAAATAGTTATATAGAAACAAATCATTATAAGCTACTTTGACTCAAGTGAAACTAAACACTTTCAATAATGAAAGAGCCCTATTTAAAAAATAATCTCAGTTCTTCGTTGAATAATCAATTTAATCAAGTCTAGCCACAGCCACAGGAATTGACTTGAGATACAAACAAAGCCCTCAGTATAGTGGTGAAAGAGAGATAATTTTAACAAGCTTGTAGAGGGAACTCTTCCTCAGAGCTAGAGGAGCTAGAAGATAACTATAGTAAATGAACAACTCCAGTTGTGTCTCAGAGAAGTAGCTAACTATACAGATGAAATGGTTAGATTGATTGACCTTGGACCCTTATGGGTATTTTCATAGAGCATTTAAAAAAGCTGACTCAACCATGATCTGAATACAATTTCATACAATCTAAGTTTCTAAACTGCAATTAAAGGGCACATGCCCTCACCTTCTTTAAAAAGGTTTTGGTATCTCACATATGTTATAGACAAAACACATGATTTTAGATTGATTGCAAATGAGAAAATGTGATAATAAAAACATAATTAAAACATAAAAAAGAAAATTACCAAGTCTTAAATGTTACTAGTCTGTCATATAGTAAAACATGGACTTCTTTCAGATGTATTAAATTAATAAATGAACACTTCCCTAAAACTTACCTCAATCAGTGGAGGAGGCTGAATAAGCATTAGCACGACACGACTATGACATGTAACAAGTTTATAGTGCTGGCTGACAAAAAGGTTAATCCAACAGAATATATCTTTAATCTACAGATTTAAAAAAGTCAAGCTTTACAAAGCAGTCAGGTTTCCTAATAAACTTATCTTTGTTGTACAAAAGTTTCCAAGGCCATCAATCTTAGCCACCCAAAAGTAAGTATTTTCAAAGTCATCAACAATCAACTCCCAACTAGTCTTTTAAAATTCTGAGTCTGTTGCAAAAAGGATTGTCTAACCTCAATTATCAATGCCACCAATAGTAAGTAAATCTGAAGGAAGTGAGGCGGGATCAAGTTCCCAACAGTCTTTCAACAGTTCAGGAGTTTCATCACAAATAAGCTTCCGTGCTGGAATCTGATGAGAAACTAAGCACATGTCATCCTTCCCAAGAAATATAATAGCACCACTCCCATTCTCTTGCCGCCTAAATACTGTCTTGTAACCATCAACCTTCTCAAGATACGCCATGCTCAGACCATTTGCCTCATTGTAACTTGTCAGACATATAACAATGTCATAGCATCTCTTGCGCTCCTCTGCATCAATACTTCCCTCGCCATGCAGCGCCCATACTGAGCCTTTCTTGGGGTAAATTTTGTAAAGCTCACGTGCTGCCCGGTCACAATCCACAACATGGGAAAATATATTTACCGAATTCACCGAAGTCTTCCTGGCAACCTTAAATCTCCCACAAGGTATATGAAACCCCATTTTCTCCCTACTAACTATCCTCCCATCCCCACTGATCTGTACATCCAACCAACTTAATCTCACTTCAAAAGGATTCAGTGAAAGAATTTCATCAATCAAGGCATAATTCCTTGGCATTCCATCGTCATCGTCATACACTGCCCACAGCTGACCTTTCTTAAAACTCCTTTCCACTCTATCTTTGTCAAAATCATAAAAATCTGAATCCACCACCGCCATATTTTCCAACTCCCCTTTATCAGAATCCCTATGCCTCGCAGATCTCAACCCCTTCCTCTTCGATAAACCCACACGCTTCTCCTCAATCGCAAGCGTCGCACTCTTCTTCAAAGCCCTCCCCTCTCCAACCTCTAAACCTTCAAAGTTTTTCAATGCCCGCCGCCTCTCCCCCTGGTTGCTTCTCGTCTCAATTCTATCATCCTCCTTTTCCTTTTCTAAACCTTCAAAGTTTTTCAATGCCCGCCGCCTCTCCCCCTGGTTGTTTCTCGTCTCAATTCTATCATCCTCCTTTTCCTTTTCTAAACCTTCAAAGTTTTTCAATGCCCGCCGCCTCTCCCCCTGGCTGGTTCTCGTCTCAATTCTATCATCTTCTTTTTCCTTTTCTTTTTCCTTCAACTTCTTTTCCTGCAACTTCCTCCTCACCTCAGTCTGAAATTCAGCTAATGTCATCATTTCCTCCCCATTTTTAACCCTTTTACTAGGTTTGGACCTCTCCAACACCTCCCCAACTGAACGCATTCTCTTCCTCAATTTCCCTTCCTTCTCATCCCCCACTTCATTATCCACTCTCCCTTCCACACCAATTTTCTCCTTCTTTTTATTTATCTCTTTCAACTTCAACCTCCTACTCCTAACCCTACCTTCCCCATCACCATCCCCATCACTCTGAACCGTTTCCACAGCCTTAAAACTCTTCTCACAACTCGGACACACCAATTCTTGACCCATATACTTTCTCTGGAACTGGTGAAGGAGCCTGCAAGTGGAGCAGGCGGTCCAAAACGTCTCGCTCTCCGCCTTGATCTTCCGTCGGAGCTCGGCGTCGTACTCTCGGCGGCGACTCCGGTCGGAAAGGAGGTGGAAGGCCTCGCCGACGAGCTTGAAGGCCTCCTCCGACGCCACGTTGGGGTTCTTGTCGGGGTGGAGGAGCAGCGCGAGCTTCTTGTACTGTCTCCGAATGACGCTGCTGTTTGCAAAGGGCTCAGCGCCCAGCGCACTATACCAGTCCGGCGCGGCGAGGACAGTGAGCGAAGTAACGGCCTCCGACACGCCGGCGAGGTGCGGGCACAGACGCTGCGCGCGCTTCGCGTATTTGAGAGCGGATTTGGCGTTGTTTGAGGCTTTGAACTTGGACTCCGCCATGGCCTTGAGGCGCAGCGCTTCAGATTCTGGTTCCGAGTCTGTTAGTGGTGGTGCCATTGAAATTGGAATGGGAGAGAACTGAAGTGAAGAGAGAGTGGATGTTGAAGAAAGTTGAGGGTGAGAAGAGTGGGTTTTGGGAAAGTGGACAACATTCTGGGCCAGGCCTGTAAAATAACGGGGCCTTTGTTATTCCAGCCCATTTTCGCAACGCTCGTTATTCCCAACTTTTTTTCAAAAGCAAATTGACGAAATTGTCCTTGACAAAAGTAGGATTGTTATATATCGTCGACACAATATTTCTCAAAATATACAATAGAAATATTCTTGCTTTGAATATAAAATTAACACAATTGAAATATAATTCTATTACTTATTCCAGACAAAATATTCGACAAGTTTTTTTAGTTGTTTATGTCAGATAATATATTCAAAGAAAGCTTGTGTAATAAATTATCATATATATATATATATATATATATATATATATATATATATATATAATAAAATTTTAAATGTTTAAATTTGGATAATATATTCTTTTGTAAAATTTAATTTTAAAATTTTACATTTTAAAATAAATAATTTGAAATAATTTTTTAAAATAAAATTCAACTTTTTATTCAAACGAGAAAATTAAAATATAAAGATTTTATTACTTTATTTAAACAAAAATATTTTTAAAAAAACAGTTACAAAAATAATTTGAACAAAACTTTTCAATTCTTTATGAAATGATTAAAATGTTTCGTTTAAATACATTATTGAAGTTTTAGTATATACTTTTTTTTTACCGCAAGGAGGTTGGATGACCTGATCAACTTTTTGCTTCTTTTCTTTAGGATTGGATTTTCCCCGAAATTAACCTTAATTTAAAGAGTGTGTTTAAGGAATCTTGCAAGTATCTTGGAATTACATTAATTGTGTATTTAATATAACAAAATTAAGGTTTGATATCACAAGTGTTTGATGAGTTTTAGGTAGAGTGAGTGAATGAATTTGGCTAAATTTGAAGGTAAAAGTTTTATGTTTTTTTTTTAATGAAATTTGAAAGTGAAAATGGATGAAATTTGGAATGAAGTTTGTGAAACATTTGATGGATGTGATAGATTAAAACGTAAAATTATTTTTTTGTCTTATAGTTATTATTATTTTTATTGTTATTATTTTCATTATTTATTATAAGAAGTTGCATTGATGCAAGAGGAGTGCAAAAATGTATGGATTATCATCACTAGTGGAAAGAAAGTAAAGTCACCTCAAAGTGTATAACTGATTCCAATAATATAGAATCAATTTTCCAATTGAGTCTCCTAATTACAGAATCGGTCCTCAAACATGAAACCGATTCCACCTTCTTGAAAAGTATACATGTACAATCAAAAATAAGGGACAACAAGTTAGCATGGAAGTAAGCATGCACTAAAGTAAAAGCACCCAAATTAAACCGTAATCATCTTCCAATCTGTTATTCATATCGAAGATCATCTCTCGTTCTCATTCAAATCATCATTTCTATTTATTTGCAAATCCATAAAAAATAACAGAAATGACACTCGCCTATTTAGGTGCTTGTGAGGTTTTTTGGCCACTTGATATGTGATTTGAAGGAATTTATAAAGTAAGTTTAGAGTGTCCTATATAGGAACTTAGACCACCCTATAATAATATTAGATAAATCTAAATATCCCTGTTACTTTGAAAATTTCATCTCTTTATACTACTCACATATTAAATTTAATGTAACAAATCAAACTTGTTTAACCAACAAATATATGAACTTCAATCTAATATTATTGGTGGAAGACCATAAATGTTTTTATATATTTTTTCTTAAAATTTTATTTTATATTTTAAAAAAAATACTATTAGTTCTTGGGAATCACACACTAAAAAAATAATTTCTCCAAACCGAAACATACTCATACACCATCTTTTATTCACAAAACTATGTTCTTTTACAAAAATGGATGGCTTTGACCCATTTATTACAAAAATAGGTCAGTTTACTAATTAATTACATGATAGAGTCAGTTTACTAATGATTTGACTAGTTTTTTTTACAAAATTGGGTCATTTTGATTTATTTATTACAAAGATTGTCAGTTTATTAATTAATTACATCGCAAATTTGATTAACGATTTCTCTCTATTTTTTTTAACTTTTATAATAATTTCTAAAATTTTATATATATATATATATATATATATATATATATTAAATAATTTTTTAATAATTTGATTAAAATTATTTTAAATAAAATTTTATACTAAAATGAAACAATAAAATTTAAAATATAAGTTTTAAAATATCAAAATTTTTATAATATTTTTAATCAAATTTTATTATTGTAAATTTTACAATAAAATGTAATAATAAAATCTAAAATATTAAGTTTTAAAATATCAAAATTTTAATAATTTTTTTAAAATATTTTTAATTAAATTTTATAATAAAATTTAAAATATCAAAATTTTAATAAAATTTTATTTAATGTTTTTAATCAAATTATTAAAAAATTTTAAAAATATATATATGAAACTTTAGAAATTATATAAATGTTAAAAATAAATAAAGAGTAGTCAAATCATTAGTAAACTGACCATGTCATGTAATTAATTAGTAAAGTGACCCATTTTTGTAAAAAAATCACAAAACTACAAATCCTTCAACATACACTACTCGTTTTCCTGTACATTTAATAGACCTATTAAGTTATGATGACAACTCAAAAAGAACTCTTTATTTTTATAATACTTTTTCTATTACTTCTTACACAATGTGAAATTTTATTGAATTGAAAATCAGAATTTTCCGTATTTTTATTTTTTTCGTAATATAATACAACTAATATAATACCGTTCGACTAATATTACATTACCTACTATTTGTACATATAGTTTTTTTATCGGTAGATATCATCGTTAATATGTTAATTTTTTTTTTATGAAGGGAATTTCAATTCACTAACCAAGTCCTTCATTAACTTATTTCTTATTACCACGCCAACCTTAATATGTCATACATTTCATTCTCAGACAAGTTCATTAATTATTTCATCTGGATTAATTTCCACATATCCTTCCATGATAACAACTAAAATAAATAATGAATATGTATATCTAACAGCGTGAATAGTGTGCTGAAATAGATTAGATAAAAAACCCTAAGACACACATGTCTCTCCAATATTAGATGGTAGTTGTTTCTGTCATCTCTTACTGCAGATCCCAAATAATGTGTACCAGATTCTTCACAATCAGATCTCAGTCAGTTTCATGTGTCCTTCTCTTCTACCACCTTTTATTCATTTTAATGTTCATGTGGTAGTAGAAGATGCCATTAAAGCCAATCTTATAAACTCAACCTAATTTAATCCATCACTCCGATTCTATACTTTTCCTATTTTTACTAACTACCTTACTCTTTCCCTCCTAATTTTAACCACTTTCATCATTTTTTTTATCAAATTTTCCATGAATTAATGAACTATTAAAATTATGTCTTTACTACAAAAAAATTACTTATAAAAATTAACTTAGATAATAGATTCAAATCTAAACTAAATCAGAGTTTCCACCTTGAATCATTGATCGACATCTTAACAAATAACAAATGAATGTATGGTACTATAAGTTGTTTCTGACTCCACCAACCAAATAGAAAAGAATTTTAAAAACTGAACTAACTCTTCAAAGATGGTTCTATCTGCAAGTGATAGTCTTCACAACTCGACAAGGGTGCTGCGAAACATGAATCGGCTCAATTACATTCAACAATTAAAATTTTACCTGAAGAAACCATACCCTAAAAATTATGTACTAAAAAAGTAAAGACACACCCATAAAAGAATAAGCAACTAAAATCTTGTTTCAACCTGCTCCCTCAAGTCAATTAATTTGATTTGATATGTAAAGATTTCAAAACCAAGTACTGAAACTGACCAATAACTAACTTCAATGATACGTGGAGTGTAGCCTACCACTGCTAACTGCTAAATCTTTGGACCACTTGTTCCTAATTTTGGTTACTTTCATCAATATTTATTCATAAATTTGGCATAGCCGATAGTATAGTTGATAGAAACTAAATCTCAAAGGTTATTTCTGATGCAGAGACAGATGCCAAATAGTCTCTGTCATTAACTCCACAAATCATTTCTGGTGCACAACCATTATTATCATCAATGTGGTCATCACCCATAACCTCACTATTATATATATACACACACGTATAAATAACGGAGAACTGTTCCGCTGAAATGACATATTTCCAACCTTTTTTCTTTTCCTGATAGATTACAACATTCCAACTTCAATTACTAACTACTTTCCTGAGTTGTAACATGCTCATCTTTCAAAATTTTGCTTTTTTCATCCATTTCCTTCCAAAAGCTTCATTCTTGTAAGTACTAGTAGTAATAGGAGTTTTGCACAGAAAGTACTGAGCATTAACCTTTTTAAATACTGGTTTTGTTATTTTTACTATGCTTCTGGGTAAGGGTTGATCCTTCTGAAAATGTTGGATCTTGAGAAGATATGAGAGCAAGTTGTTCCTTCTTGTTGAACTCAGTGTAGTTACTCCTTTTGACAACTTGGTACCAAACGGTCTAAACCAAAAGACAGTTCATGACTGATACAATATTATTTAAGAATAATAATAACCTTAAGAACAAACCAGAACTGCGTATCATTGTCCAGCAACTGATAATTGATCGATGGAGCCAATACGTGTGTCGTAGATTGTGGTAGGAGATATGTTTTTGTCATAATTGCTTATTGAGTTGCTTGCTAGCACAAACTCGAGGTGAGATACAGTTCTACAGAGAACCATTTGCATTTTCTAACTACTGGTTACTTTTCTTTTTATTCATTTGTATTTTCGGTCTAAAAACTTAACCCTTCAAGTTAGCTTTTGAAATTAAGAAAAAAATATATTAAATACATCTTTTAAATATTTAATATCATGTCAGTTCTTACATATTATTGCCAAAGTTACACAAATTTATTTACTTTTGTACCGTTATCGTACAATTCCAAAAGTTTATTTAATACTTTTTTTAATTTTAAAACTTTAGTAATATGCAACAAAAACAATCACAAACTTAGGTTCATATATTAGAATGTTAACGTAAATTCTAAAACAATGAAAAAAAAGTGTAAGATAGAAGGTAAAAATATAGAATTTTCTATGTAGCCGTTAACGATTTTTAGAATAATCATGTGAGTAAATGGTATTTATATAAATACATAAGTATATTAACATTTGAAATAGACAACTAAGTACAATATATTTCTTTCCGTCGGTGCTCTCCCATTCTATTCCATATTATTCTAAATTTTATCTTCATGTTTTCTTTATTTCATCAATTATTTCTTTCACAACTTCAAAATACTTACACTACATATTGTTAAATTACTTTCTATATATCTACTCAATCTAATTTTCTGCTAAATTTCTAATTAAGAATGGATTATATATATATATATATATATATATATATATATATATATATATATATATATATATATATAAATAAGTAATTGTGATTAACATTTTCTAGAATAATTATGTCAGTAAAATAGAGTCTATAAATATTCACAGATCTGTAAATAACCATGTACACTAATATTTGAAGTAAAGAATTACAAAATATTATACTTCTGTCAACTATTGTTTTCACATTCTACTCCATATTATTCTAAAAGTTATCTTCACTTTTATTTATCTCTTCAATTATTCCTTTCGCAACTTCAAAATAATTACATATCACATATTTTCAAATACTTGTTTATATATCCACTACTCAATCTAATTTTCTGCTAAATTTTTAATTAAGAATAAATTATATGCTAAACCTTGGGACACTTACATCATTTGAAGTATGAGAAGGTTGCTTTTTATATAGTGTTTTTTTTTTTAAATGGTATTGAATTTTTAATACTGGGAGAAAGTTACAATAATTACTCCAAAAGAGAAAACATATTAGGAACAATGCAAAACAATATCAACCAGAGACAAAGACGTCCATATTATATGAAAAATGCATACTCTATTACAAATGTGTAAAACATTTGGAATCTTCTTACAACATTTGAAATCTTTTAAGAAGAGTAATGTAACATCTATGGGAACAAATATATAGGTCCATAGTGTATTTTTTGGTATCACAATATTTTTTTCTATGTATTTTTTATTTTATATGGGTTAGGACATTTCAAATGTATAGATGTACTTTCTTTATCAATAAATAATATAGTTATTAATATGTTGGTTTTTTTAGAAGGGAATTTGAACCCACCATTAACCCAAATTTTCTTCCATTCACTTATTTCTTATTGCCAAGCCAACTTTATAGCACGTCATGTACTTCATTCTCAAGCAAGTTCATTAATTATTCATTTTTATTAATTTACACGTATCATTTAATGGATAACAACTAAAATTTAAAACCATAATGTATATTTAACAATTTACATATATAGTGTGATGGTATACGTATAATTGTTTCTGTATATTGCTTGCAGGCTCCCTAATTATCTTTATTATTTGCCTTCTGCTTTTGCAATTGCAATTTGTACCAGATTCTTCAAAATCAGATCTCAGTCAGTTTCATGTGTCCTTCTCTTCTACCACATTTTATTCATTTTAATGCTCATACTGTAATAAAAGATGCTCTTAAAGGCAATGTTAGCTCAACCAAATTTAATCCATGACTGTGATTATGTCCTTCTACTAGTTTTACTAACTACCTTACTATTTCCCTCTTAATTTAAACCACTTTCATAAATTTTTTACCAAAAATTCCTATTCATGAATTAAAAAAAATTGTACTTACATAACAAAAATATGTTACACTGACATAGTTGATGAAAATAATGTGATTATACGGTCATTACACTGACATAATCATGCGGTAATGAAATACAAAAATTATGTCTTCTCTTTAAAAAAATTACCAGAGTTATTGTAATAGTAGTTTTTACGTATTATTACCCGAGATCAACTATACGGTGATATTTTTAAAGTAAAATTAAGGAAAATACTTATTTTGAAAATATAAACACTTAATTAAAAATGGAGTTTACCAAAAAAAAAATTGAAAATCTTATGATTTCATAATACATATATTTCATACACTTTTTTGTTAATATTTATTAAGTTTATTAAATTTAAATTATTAATAGCTCAGTCAATGAAATATAGATTATACTTAAAATAGTCAAACATATACTTTCGATCCCTACTAAAAATATAAAATATAAATTGTAATGAAATATTTATATTAGGAATGGATCTTTTTATACGATCACTACTAAAAAAAATTTATAGAAAATACTTATAAATTTTGTTATGAAAAAAAAAATTGTAAGAAATTGTCACCAATTTTTTTGCAAAATATTTTGTATAAAATACTTTTTACAACAAATTTTGTTAGAAATACTTGCGAATTTTATAATTTTGTAAGAAATAATTATCCACAAAAGAATTACATACCAATTAAGATTCTTAAAAAATATAACAGAAAAAATCTTTTCCTGTGAATTATTTAACAAAATTTATAAGAAAAATCCCATGTAATATGAAAATTTTTAGTAGTAGGAGGGCCATGGTCCCTCAAACTATTTTAAACTATTTTTGAATTTTAAACTCTTTTTTTTTAAAAAAAAAAAGGTAAATTGGTGAAGAATAAAAAAATACATTTATTTTTTAAAAATAATAAAAGGGAAACTATTCATGAAGATGAAAACAAAATAAATATTCAACTCTTTTACATAATTTGAAACATGATACTAATAATCTAATCATTTAATTAGAGGAGTGATTTGTTAAGGTTGAAAGGGTTACAAGTGATGGGTTTGATATTAATTTTCTGCATATCTTTTGCATCTCATTTCTTTTGAGATCATTATCAGAACTCTATTTGAGACTAAATTTGTTTCCTTTAATGATAGGGGTATCACTTGGTTTACTATCTTTCATGTCAAATCTGTCTAAAATTTTATCGATATAACTCTTTTGTGATAACTTTAGAATACCATGAGAAGTATCTTAATACCTAATACAAAAAGAGAAGATTTTTAATTTCAAATTTCTTTGTCAAAAATCTCTTAGTTTCATGCAATAAGCATATATGGTTGCCAGCAAGCACTATATCCTCAACGTATAACACCAAGAATATATATTTACTCCCATTGAATCTATGATAAATACAATCATCAACTATATTTACCTCAATCATATGAGGTAATAACTTGATGGAATTTGTGACACTGTTGACGAGAAGTTTGTTTGAGATCATATATGGATTTCTTTGGTTTGTATACCATAGACTTTGAATCATCATACACAAAATTTTCTAGTTGCACCATATAAATTGTTTCTTCAATGTCACCATTTAAAAATGTAGTCTTAACTTACATCTGATTGGAACTCTAAATCATAATGAATTATTAGTGTCATTATTATTCTAAAAGAATCTTTGAAGAAAGTGGAGAAAATATTTATTTATAATCAATCTCTTCGTGTTTTAGTGAAGTCTTTAGGAATTAAACGAGTCTTATGTCTCTCAATATTATCATTTGAGTTCCTCTTGATTTTAAACATTCACTTAAAACTAATTGATTTCACATCTTCAAATAATTCAACGACATCACACCTTATAGTGAAAAATAATATGTTATAATTGTATTTTATTTTTTATCTTACGTTATCTATTTATTATATTTCCATCCTAAATCTAAATTGAGTTAGGAAGCCAATGCTATTACAAAGACCAAAGAAGTTATGAACAAAATAGTATTTTTTGTATTTTTTATACGCAAAGTTGATAATAAATCGAGGAAGGGAGGGAGAGGGCTCTAAGAAACCATTGGAAATTCATTAGGTTGAGATTATAGTTGAAATATGATTATGAAATAATTAAGGCAGGTTGGTTTATGGAAGAATATTGGAAAACAAAAATAAAACGGAAAGGTAATGAAGAAAATAATAGAAAGTAGAATAATTATGTAAGCTACAGTATTTAATTGTGTGGGATATACATACACATAAATTACCTACATTTAAACCGATTAATTAAATGGGCCTACTCCACTTTCTTTTGGCAGTTCAAAAACAGGTTCGGCCCTTAAAAGAATTTGGCATTCAGAAGAATATAAATTACTTTTTGCACCCCATAGTTTTTTCATGGAAAATGCTGGAAAAGTCTAAAGTGTTTGCACTTTACTTTTTGGAGGGTCTTTCTTCCTGCACCTCCAACATTTTTTCTACACCTTCAAACCTTCTTTAAATTCCTAAAAAACTCTTTGATCATTTAAAGAAATCTGCAGACACCACACTCCCAAAACTATGTCGACTTTCGGAAGTCAAAATATATCATCGGAAGTCGACTTCCGGAAGTCAAAATGAATCACCGGAAGTCGACTTCCAGAAGTCAAAAATTATCACCGAAAGTCGACTTCTGGAAGTCAAAAAATATTCCCGGAAGTCAAACAATATTCCCGGAAGTCAACTTCCGGAAGTCAAAATAATTTTCCGGAAGTTGACTTCCATAAGTCAAAAAACAAAATTTATTTTGAATATTTTTAATTCTTTTTAAAATTTATATTTTTTAACTTTTAATGATTTTTTTAGTTTATTATTTTATTTATTTTTTATGTTTTCATATTTCTTAATATATATATTTTTTTTAAATATTAATATTTATATATATAATTTTATTTTTATTTAATATACTGAAAAATAAATATAAATATAAATATAAGTAAAATTAAGATAATATTAAACTTTAAATAAAAAACAAAAAAATAAAAATTTATTCTCCATCATTTAATTTTATTTAATATTTAAATTCATTTTAAAATAATAAAACTTTAAATTAAAAAATAATAAAAAAGAAAATAAATATACAAATATATATACACGAAATCAACTTCCAGTATATATATAGTATAAATATATAAACGGATCCGTTTATATATATATATATATATATATATATATATATATATATATATATATATATATATATATATATATATATATAACTATATATAAAGGGGATTCCCTCTTTTGTGTCCACATTTTATAATTCCAATTTTACCCTTTACAATTTAATTATTTATTAAATTTTTAAAAATTAACGGTTAATTTTACAAGTTCTTATAAAACTATTTATTTATCTCCTTTTTCTTTTTTCTCATACAATTCATCAACAATTATTTCTTTCATATTTTCTCCATACATTTCACTTTAATTTTTATAAATATACTTTTATTTT
>Ga0209589_1001354_pt1 | contig 40198 bp, 9 predicted proteins | sample CowpeawhiteBW_FD_187525 | JGI IMG/M metagenome (GOLD analysis project Ga0209589, IMG submission 187525) | Root nodule microbial communities of legume samples collected from California USA - Cow pea white BW (SPAdes) (version 2) | ecosystem: Host-associated > Plants > Roots > Nodule | place: USA...
AAAAAAAAACTCTAAAAAATAGCTTGTCAATAACAAAAATAATCAACATGAGTTTGAGAGTTTTCATACTGGCTATAATGCTAAGCTAATATTCTCAAAGAATGAGAATCTCAAATTTTCCATGAAAGCAAAACACAGTTGCAGATCATTCGATTTTTCAATAGTAAGCAAAGAAAAAGCGTGATAGGAATGTTATTCCACACAGAAACTGAGTGTAAAACATTTGAGTATTGAAAAAAAAAAAAATCACCACTGAAGCGCGAGACTGAGCATGAAACATGGAAAAGCAACGTACCCGAGAAGTTCCGCCTTCGATTTCGAAGTAAAGAAAAAGTAACCTAATCTCAAAAAAAAAAATCAGAGAGAGAGAATGAAAAATCAAAGACACAGTAGAGACTGAAACAGAGAGAGAGAGAGAGAGAGAGAGAGGGAAGAACTGCGAATTTAGAAAAGAGTGATATATGCGGACACGTCAGCGTCTGCGAGACTTTTCTTCCTTATATAAAGCAGCTATCATTCCGATGCCACGTGGCGCTTTCTCTTTTGTTCCGGGCAACTGACGAAACGTTCCAAATCTTAAATCGAACGTGAAGTTTGGTGGAAGCCAATTCCTAAACGACGCCGTCTCAACATGTTATATTTTACAGTTATACTTCCACATCTTCAAATCTTTTTCTATAATTTTCCTTGCAACCAGAACATTTAATTATTTAATGTTGTCGTTTTTTTCTCCACCAAACACAGGCATCTCACGACAGTAAAAATCAGAAACGTCACGCCAAATCAGAAACATGTCACAATAACTGAATTGAATTTAGACTAAATTAACTTTTCAGATAAGCACAATTCAAGAAAAATAAAAAGTGCTTCTAGTTTTTTCCTTTCCATAAATAAAACCTTAACAGAATTAGATACTATCCCCTTCTGTGGTTAAAACGTCACAAAATTGAGTAACTAATTAGGACAGTAGACATAATTAATTTATGACTTTAATTATTATTTTCTTGCACCAAAACCCCTTTATGGCTTTTCATCATACATGCATGTTTACGTTTTATTTTTATATGTTATCTTCATTTAATTATCGAGATTGAATTATTACACTTACCCCAGGTCAAATAAAGTTGCCAAGACAAAGTGGGGGTCTAGTTTAGCTATTAATACTATAAATTCACTTGTAAAATAAACTATTAAAGTATAAAATTTAGGTCCAAGAAAATGTTATAAACGCGGAATAAGAGGAAAAGCTAATCAATCAACCAGTTTTCACACAGTAAAAAAGATTATTGTCAATCATTAGATCATTTCTGCAATCATATATATATATATATATATATATATATATATATATATATATATATATATATTATATATATATAATATATATATATATATATATATATATATATGACATATATATGACATATATAACTGTAAAAGAGGCAAATTAATCATCACATGGAGTAGGTAAAGATTAGTCAATGTTTTTCCACCGTCTAAATATTGCAAACTTGGTCTAATATAGAGTGTGGCCATTTAAGTAAGGGTTAAACTATGTACATAACAAGAATTAGAACTATTTAGAGAAGTGTTCAATAAAAAGTTAATTAATTATGAGATGATTTTTGTGGCTGTATACGATATAATATGAGGATGTATTAGGAAATTTTTTTTAGGATAAAATATGTTTTTTCCCTCAAATTTCACTGAAATTTGAAATTATTTCTTCTTCAAATTTTTTGACCAATTTTATTTTTTATTTTTAAAAATGCGTGAATTTTGTTCTTTTATATTTCATGATAGTATTTGAATTGTTTACACCGTTTGACACATTTTTATTTTAATGTTAACTCAAATATTATCATAAAATGCGTTTAAAATGTCAAAAAATTTAACAAAATTTGGTAAGAAAGACTAAATTCACACATTTCTAAAGATGAAAGACTAAATTGGTATAAAATTTCAAAAAAAGACTGATTTTAAAATTTACTAAAACTTGAGAGACCAAAAACATATTTAACCCTTCTTTTTATATCAGTATAGAAAGTCTTATAACATTTACAAATATAGTATGGTTTCACTTATTATACCGTGTAGATTATAATCAGTATAAAAAAATCATTATAAAAAGTGTTTTTTCTCTGATAATGATTAAAAAAAAGGTAAAAAATAATAATATTTTAAAACCTCCTAAAAAATGCTTTTACTTTACAATCTACTTAAATAATATAATAATATATATTAAAAAAGTAAATAAAAAAATAAAATTTAATTATTTTGAATTGTTAAATGGCCTAAAAAAATAAGTCTTTAGCTGGCTTTGGAAGAAGAAGGTATGGTGATGATGATGTTAAGAAAAAGGCTGCATCCTACACATGATGCTTTTGTGGAGGCAGAACTAACTTTAAAACATTGGTTTATTTGAGTTCTTAGAATCAGTGGATAGATTCGGATATGGGTTAGTTTAGTATCAACTAGTTGAAGAAAAAGTTATATAAACATATATAGATGCTAAACATGTCTACTAAAGGTGCTTCAACGTAATCATAAGCTTGCTTTGTATAAACATAAACATATATATATATATATATATATATATATATATATATATTAGAAATTAAGTAAAATTGGAAAAGTGGTTCTCTCCCCCGAAGAAAAAACATAGACAACAAAAGCACGTCCCCTGTTAAATTTTAAGGTCCCTTGTCTTGCCCCACTTTTCTGCCTCTGGTTTATGATTGTCTTTGTTAATTGACAAATCTCCGAACACATTGCATGCATGCTCCGAAAGACGCGGGAGTAGTCATGTTCCTTTGTCTTCATGTTTCACCATCGATCACAACTCAAACGTGATATTTTACTCGTAGATGAACGTGCAATATGAATATATATATATATATATATATATATATATATATATATATATATATATATATAGAGATATATATATATATATATATATATATATATATATATATATATATATATATATAGTTAGAGACTTATATATAACTCTGTCAAAACGGATAATTCGGCTCGGTCCGGCTCGATTCACCACGGATTAATCACTTAGTGAGTCAACCTAACTTGGTTTTTTACGGGTTCAACTTGGGTGAGCCGAATTCTAAGTAAATCGGATTAAAAATCAATCAGTATTGAAATTTATAAAAAAATTTCAATCCAACCTAATTAAACTCGTGGTAGGCCAGATTGACTCGCAAATTCCAACTCATCTTACCAATTCCAATTCTAACTACGTATACTTTTCAACTGGACTTATTTTGGTTAATGGTAACTCCACTTTAAATAATATCTTGATGGTTTCTAAAAAAACTCCATGTGCATGGATGATCTACCATTAATTGGACTAGAAAAATCTATAAATCATGTGCCCAACAGAAGAAAGAAATCTTGAATACCAACTATATATTGGAAAAAACAAAAGGGACTGGTATTTGATAAAAAGAAAATAATGAATGAGCTGAAGCCTTTTTTGTTTTTTCTAGTTTTGTTTACAAAGTTGGAAGAGGAAAAATAAAGCTAAAATTTAAATTGTATAAAAAGAAAAAAAAATCGTTTTTCATGCTCTTCATATTTTATAATCTCGTTTTTTGAACTTTATCTAATTGGCGTTAATTGGTGCAGTGGGGTACCCAAAGATAAAATGATTGGGTGTGCTCTTCTGAAAATCACCAAACCAATAACATGCCAAAATTCATATTATTTGAGTATGAAGTGGATGTGAAATGATGTAGGGCACAGAACAGAACCACCTACAAAGACTTAAGATGCATACGCTTACTTGATTCAAAACAGACTTTAAGCTTCATTTGCTTAATTACTTCATTCAAAAGTTATATATATACACTAACATTGAAGGGGTTTCTTTTTAAATGTTTCCAACGTTATGGAGGACACGTAAATTTAGGTACATGAAAAATATGCAATGTAAATTTATATCAGACAATTAGACAAAGAAATTGAGGATGAACAAGGACTAAAATCTTTAATTTCAGTTCATCGTTGACTTCAATAATCTTGAACTTGTGCAAATTAATCTTTTTTTTTAAACCGTTCAATTTATATCCTAAATTTGATTTTTATGTTCAACTCTTCTTTAACTTTATAAAAAAAATCATTTGATATATAATACAAAAAATTGAAACAAGTTCAAAAATATATCCATTCTTTGTAGTTTTTCTTATTGGTGGTCAAAATGAAATGAACAATGGTTCGATTTTGATTTTAAGAGCCAAGAAAGTCCAAAAGACTAAAACTTTTTTTATCACTACAAACACAATATATAATGAATGGAATTTTCATGCAAAGTCATGACTGAATTCTTAAAAAATAGTTACAATATGGGAAGTCCACAACAAAAGTATAATACAAAGTTTAGCAAATAAATCTCAACGACAGAACAGATCAAATAGAAAGTTACCATATGGGAAGTCCACAACAAAAGTATAATACTTAGTCTAAAAAAATCTCCAAACCAGCATCATTTGTATCACTTTAGAATAAGTCATGACTCACAAGAGTGTTTTTGGCATGTTTTCGCACAATAATAAATGAGGAAGAGAACTTGAGATCTAACATAAATTATCTATTATATATCGATCAAAATGTCATATGAATTATACTTTCACTTATTTACAAAAATATCATAATATTATAACTTTATTTTATGTAAGTTATTTTGTTGTTAAATATAAATTAAATAAAGTGAATGACTAATTTTTTTGTGTTAATGATATAAGTGTTAATATGTTAGAATGAATATATATATATATATATATATATATATATATATATATATATATATAATTAAAATGTTAAGATGCGCAATCCCTTATCTCCATATCTTTAAATGATATTTCCAACACTTTATTCAAATAAATTTTGTCTGGTCTATTTTCTCTTATCAGAGCCTCATGAATATCTGAAAGATAATTAAATAAACATTGCTTTCAAAAGTTAAATATAAGACTAAATAGAGATATAATATTTAATTGCACCAAACTTTTTCTTTCAATATAATACTAAATTCAATTAATTTCAAAGCAGGGCCACATGGAATTGGTCCGTTACACTGGACACATCTGCGTATTGTAAGCCCCACAAAACACTTTGCAGCTTCATCATGAATGGAGGGTATGTATCATGTATGCATCATGTATCACTAATTTTAGGGGTAAGGTTTTTGCCAATTTAATCTAAAACAAATGGAAATTCATGGAAATTAAATAAATAAAACATAATTATATATATATATATATATATATATATATAACTTTTTCAATTGATTGATTAGATTTGCATTTGGAATTAAAAATATAAAAAAAAATCTAAAAGTGTGAAATCCATTTTTTAAGTGAAATTTACATTCATTTGTATAGTAGATTTTGATATTATCTTTTTGTTAGTATAGAATCTCTAACTCATATTTTTTCTATGTTGAAGAATGAACAAACAAATTTTATATCATATTTAAAAATAAATTTTATATTAGAAATTCAATATGAATTATAAGATGAGGTTTGTAGTATGAGAATGAGAGATGAATTTGTCTCTTATTATGGAAACATATCTCTTTGACGAAATCCCTGCAATAACTGAATATAAGTATGAAAACAAAATAAATATATTATTAAATTATACATACATGTCCTTGTTTTAAATTATTAAAATATTATTAAATAATTTTAATAACTTATATAATTTTTTCCGGTACTTAGTTTTATGATTTATTCTGGAAGCACACATTTAATATTTTTTACTTTCTTTGTCATTTGTAAAACGTTTCATATAATATATATATATATATATATATATATATATATATATATATATATAATATATTTTCTTGTAATGTATAAATAGAGTTAAATATATTTTTTCTCTCTCAACTTTCAGTGAATTTTGAAATTAGTAAATTTTAAAATTTTGGGCCAATTTAGTTTTTCATCTTTCGAAATGCATGAATTTAATTTTTTTAATCAAATTTTGTTAGGTTTATTTGATGTTTCATACACATTTTAATATTGTATTTTTGAATTGTTTATATTGTTTAACATATTTTTGTTTTAATGTTAAGTCAAATATTATTATGAAATGCATTTGAAATGTCGAATAAACTTAACAAAATTTTATTAAAATTATTAAATTCACGTATTTCGAAATATGAATGACTAAATTGATATAAAATTTCAAAATTGACTAATTTCAAAATTCATATTTAATTCATACGAATACGAGGATGGAAATAAAATTGTCTTCTTACATGACAATGAAAAGCTCAAACTCACGTCAATACGATTATTATCCCTGATTTATATCCGCTTTATATAATATAGTTTAAACTTATGTTTAGCATATGTATTATAAAACTATATCCAAGTTTGATGTGTGATTGAATAACATTATTGTAGAAAGTGAATTAAATCCAATGGCATATATTTAGATAGGGCTCTAATGTGTGCAATTGCACCAACATACAGGAAAAGAAGTAATATTTGAACTTTTTGAGATTGCAAATGAATGAATATTTGTGTGATTTGTGATGGGGATGGACAAAAGGGTTTAGAAGATAAACCGTGTTACGAGATGTGACTTTGCTTTGGGTAATCAATATTGGTTTGCTTGTGATGCCTATTTCCTCTAATCATTGCATTTTTTCTTTTCATTTTGATGGGTCCTCTCATCATTACTCCAAAGCTTATTCAATTCAAAAGATTGGTTGTCACCGGTGAAGCCCCACCACCAACTACCCTTCACCTTTGTGCTATTTGCTAGGGTTTTTAATTAGTGCTCCTACTTTTTAAGACACAATTCAACCTACAACTATCTTTGGATTATTCACTTTCTTTTTGGTCAATATCCAATGTTCATGCATCTTGGATCGGATCACTATTTCTCAATCCCAGATTGTAAAATTAGGTCCAGTACTGTTCAAATGGGTTTGTCTTTTCTACCCTTAGAAAATTAGATACATCTTCAATGAATTCAATCGAAAAAGAAGTTTAATTACTTATTTTTATTTCAGGTAAAGTTGATCGTCCAGTTTTTTTTACTCTTGATTTGTAGAATTGAACAAAGGTACTAAGTTTTCACAACTTTCCCAGTTTGGTATTTTATATATTCTTAACACAGTTGCAATGGTCAAGAATGAGTTTATTCCCCTACTCAGAAATAAAAGCTTTTCTCTTTTCTTCGGTGATTGCTGGATATTAGCAACACTGAGAGTGGTTGATTTCTGAAAAAAAATGGTTATTCAATTTTAGAATAATGATATACTTTGATTCTTGGTCACGTTTTCATGATTCACTTGATACCCTTGCTACAGAGACATGTGACTCAAAAGTTTCAGGAAGCTTTTCCTGGTTTCACCATGTTATTGGTAGTGCAGGGCTGAAACTATCACCAACTATGGATGGAGTGTTTGGAAATCGATATATGCTTTTTTATCCTAAATATAAGACCAATATGATGTCTAATTACATTATTGTGTAATTAATAAATTATACTACTTTTCTTTTAAATGTTAGTCAGCGTCCTTAGGTACGAGTTAATGAATAATTAATGTGTATTAGTATCGTATTTTTATGTTGAAAATTGAATTAATTAAATACAATAATTAAAATAGTATAAATGCATATAACAAATTTTATAAAGACAATAATATCTTTTTAAATTTTTCAATAATAACTTTTTGATACAAAATAAGAATTTTGAATATTTAATGAAGTCTCAAATTGACACTTTAACTTCTTCTTTTTTTTGTAAAAGTTTTAGATGTTTAACACTACTTTCTTTTGTTATTCTGTTAACTTCAAATTTCTTATATTGTTATTTTTTTTTTGGAAAATTTTTGGATGTTTAACACTATTTTTGTTGTTGATTTTTCTGTTAATTTAAACTTTGTTATATTTAATTATATTTAATCTTTAACAACATTAAAATGTAGTTATTTTAATTAGCGAACATTCAGGTACATGTGCGTTCACATTTTTTTTATGAAAATTTGAGTTAAGATCAATAAATAATAAATAATTATTTTTGAAAATAGTTGCTAAATATAAAACCAAAAAATTTTACACAAAATAAGTTTTTAAAATAATGGTTAAGAATAAATTTTTAAAATAACGATTAAAAGTAAATTATTTATAAAATAGTTAATTTTTAAAATAATAATTAAGGGTCAAAATGAAAAAACGAAATGTGGACAAAAAATGGGATATTCTCTTTATATGTTGTTATAAATGTTATAGATATTTAATTGTTTATTAACTTTTATTTGTGAACATTAAAATATTAAACACATTTGTACAATATTTATGGACATTTTTGTTCTTTAAATAAAATAAAATTACATTACTATTTATTAGGTTAAATTTTATTTAATATCACATTTATCTATTTATTTTTGTATGATTTAATATATATTAATTATCCTTAACCAGTTCCCTTGGGACATTGGTTAGTAAAACCCTTTTTTATAATTATAAGTAAAATTTTCAACAATGTTAATAAAGGGTTCTAACCATAATTAAATATAGTACTATGAGTAAATTTTTCTATGATTTTAATATAAGGGTTCAAACCATAATAGAACATAATAGTTTATTGTAATATTTTTTTGGGTGTAACGGTCGAACGTCTAATAAGATAATAAGTAAGATTTTCAAATTTCCTATTTTGATGTCCATTCGGTATATTTGTACGTCAACTTATCGTGTGTACATGTACGGTGTTTCGATGCTAAAGTCAGCTTAAGTCATTTAGTTAAAGTAATAAATATTTTAATTAAAGCGAGACAAGAGTTCCCGCAACCACATCTTTAACCTGTATTTATAGTTTTCCAGACCCGTAATTAGGGTTGGTCTAATCATAACCCAATTACCTTCTAAATCCGATTACTAACTTGTTTAGGTTCATGAAACTACTAACTGAATATTGGTTGTGCCACTCGGCACCATACATAAATTGTATAAGGGACTCAAGTGGAATCAGGTGGACAATTGAACTGGCGACAACATGGTGAGATTTCTAGTGACATGTTGTTAACTGTGCGGCCTTTTTGAGCCACTTAAGGTGTGTAAACAGTGGAAGAACATCTAAGGAACAAGGAGGGGTCACGACCCCCCAAATATTTTTGATTATTTTAAAAATTATATATATATATATATAATATTTGAAAATTTTAAAAATTTTGAATTCTAAAATTATACTTAATATATTTTAGAAATCAATGGAAATTAAACTGTATGTCTTTCTATTTATTTTATAAAATATAAAATTTAATGTTAATAAATAATAAAACATAAAATCAGATATAAGAAAGAATACAAAGATTTATGTTTAATTACTCTTTTGGTCTCTATTTTCATCTTAAATATCAATTCATGACTCAAAAATTGAGACTAAAAAGACGGGAGGACCAACAATAATTTTGGAAATAGTAACTAAGAGAGCAATTAAACCAAATATTAATTAAGAATTTTTTATTCCCTTTTTAGTTTTTCATAAAATTGTACTCATTTCTCACTTTTATATGATTTCTTTTTGTTTTTCAAGAAAAAAAAAAATGAAGTTAGATACATACTCATTACTTTTGCTCTCACTTTTTATTTTTTTCCTTCATTTCTCAAATAAAAAAAAAATGTAATTATCTCTTGTCTCACTTGATAATAAAATATTAGTTTAATAGCTATTAATATTATTTTTTTTTCATAAGCCTTTTGTATGTTCATCTTTTATGATCATAATAGAAAAAAATAATGTACTATGTATTTTTTTATAACCGATTTTAAATTGTGACTAAACTATGATGTATTTTTCTTCCAATAATTAAGTCACTAAATTTTTTATTAGATTATGATAAATTATTTTTCAATATATTTTTAAATAAAGTATATTAATTAATAATAAAATAATAGATTCATTTTTTTAAAGTGATAAAAGGAAAGTTACATGTGAAGATGAAAATAATATATACTATACTTCTTCACATCTTTTAAATACTAACAATCCAATCTAACGATCCAATTGTTTTGTAGAGGAGTCGTTTTTTTTAATCATTATACTAATAATCCAATGAAATGATCAAAGAATTATATTACTTTGACCCCTCCAAAACTTTTGGTCAAGATCCGCCACCGAGTGTAAATGACTCAAGTGAATCCTTTCGGAAGTTCAATTGCGGGCAACTAGGAGATGTCTCACATGACATGTGGTCAATTGATCGACTCTCGCATGTTCCTGTCATTCGACCTTAGGTTACATGACATACATACATACAAACATACATACATACATACATACATACATACATGCATGCATACATGCATGCATAGATACATACAAACAAACATACATACATGCATGCATGCATACATACATGCATGCATACATACATACATGCAGACATACATACATGCATACATGTCATACATACATACATACATACATGCATGCATACATGTCATACATACATACATGCATCCATACATCCATACATACATACACGCATGCATACATACATGCATACATGTCATACATACATACATGCATACATACATACATCATACATGCATACATGTCATACATACATACATACATGCATACATACATACATGCATGCATGCATACATACATGCATGCATGCATACATACATACATACATACATGCAGACATACATACATACATGCATACATGTCATACATGTCATACATACATACATGCATACATGTCATACACACACATACATACATACAAACATACATACATACATACATACATATATACATGCATGCATACATACATACATACAAGCAGACATGCATACATACATAGATAGATACATACATACATGCATAAATGTCATACATACATACATGCATACATGTCATACATACATGCATCCATACATACATACATACACGCATACATACATACACGCATACATACATACATGCATACATGTCATACATACATACACACATACACACATACATGCATACATACATACATACATACATGCATACATACATACATACATGTCATACATACATACATACATGTCATACATACATACATACATACATACATACATACATACATACATACATACATACATACATACATACATACATACATACATACATATATATATATATATATATATATATATATATATATATATATATATATATACATAAAGAATATATTTTACATCTTTCAAGATCCACCTCACAATTTGGTGTCAAAATGTCAAAATAAATTATTTTAATCCTTATAAAAATTATAAAAAAACATATTCATGTTATCTACGGTGAGGGTACTAATAAAAAACTGCAAAACTTTATCTAACTTAATATAATGAATTAATTAACATGGTTAACCATGTTCCGAAAAAGAAAAAAATTTGGTTTATCACATTATATATATAAACAAAACGTTTTTAATAGATTTACAACTTTAAGATTAGTCAACCATTATAATATAATGTACAAATGATTCATATAAGAACATTATAATCAATTTAAAAATATTTTTCATAAAAATATTATTTTAAAAAAATTGAAAATATTAATTTTGTAACATAATTTAGAATAAAAGTTGTTATTATTATAATAGTTTATAGAAACGATGGATAAAAAATAAAAGATAAATTTAAAATCTTACAACATTATTGGCATTGTTCTTCTTCTTATTATTATCACAAGCATTTTATATTATAATATTTTATTTTTTCAAAAAATCAACAATAAAAAATTTAATTTTAAAATTTAAGATATATAAAAAAATAAATTATAATATAGTTTTTATTTGCTTATTCTCTTAAAAAATTAATATTTAAACTCAATATTTTTAACTAATTATATTAAATTAATTTTCAATAGTTTTAATTTTAGTTTTAATTTTCCTTCCCATCTTAGAAAAGAACAGAAAACCATAAACAAATCCATTTAAAAAAATAGTATTTCAGTAAGTCTATTGAAATCATTTTTCTTTAAAAAAATATTTTAGGAAAAAAAAACTCCACTTTCTCTATTTTATTATTCTTAAAAATTAAATAATGTTATTATACACATTATGCATTTTCCTCTTTTTGCAAACAACATACCTAATGTTAAACATATTTTTTATTAGAAAAGTTTTGATTACGCTAACAATGTTTAAAAATTATTTTTAAACATCCATTTAAATTTTTTTTTCATAAAAAGTATTATTGTAAAAAAATGAAAATATTAATTTTGTAACATAATTTAGATTACAAGATTTTACTATTATAATAGTTTATAGAAAGACGGACAAAAAATAAAAGACTAATTTAAAATTTTACAACTTTATTATCATTGTTCTTCTTCTTCTTCTTATTATTATTATCATAAGCATTTTCTATGATAATACTTTATTTTATCAAAAAATAAATAATAACAAATAAAATTTTAAAATTTAAATTTAAAATATATTACAAAAGAAATCATAGATTAGCTTTTATGTTGCTCCTTCACTTAAATAATTAATATTTAAACTCAATATTTTTAATTAACTATATTAAATTATTTTTCACAAATTTCAATTTCAATTTTAGTTTTTATTTTTCTTTTATTTTTCCTTCCATTTTAGAAAAAAAAACAGAAAACTATAAACAAATCCATTTAAAGAAATAATATTTCAATAAGTGTATTTAAATAATTTTTGATTAAAAAAATTATTTCAGGAAAAAATCTCCACCTTCTCTATTTCATTATTCTTAAAAAATATATTAAATAGTGTTATTATACACATGATGCATATTTTCCACTTTATACAAAACAACATAACCTAATGTTAAAAATATTTTTAGTAGAAAAGTTATGATTACGCTATCAGTATTCATTAAATAATAATAACATGTTAAAATATTGGCTGGCTGAATTTTGTTTAATTAAATTAAAATATAAATTTAATTAGTTTTCTATATTGAAATAAAAAAATACTTAATAATTTATATATTAAAAATATTAGCTATAATCATTTTATTATCGTTAGAGGTGTTATGTGTTTGATTTTTTAGTTTTCATACAAAATTTGAATTAAAGTTAATAATATTTATTTTTGAAATATATAATTAATTTTAATATAATTGTTAAATGTAAAATTGAAAAAAATAAAATAAATACATAAAAAATAATTTTAAAATATCTGTTAAAGATAAAAAATATTTTTAAAATAGTAATGAGAAATAAATTGTTTATAAATAATTAATTTTTAAAATAATAATTAAGGATAAATTTTTAAAAAAGGAAATAAAGTAAATTTGAAAATAAAAGAGGAAATATTCTCTTTATATAGGTGATAGATACTTATATATTATCGTACCAACATAATTCATATTTCAAAAAGATTTATTTGTTATAATTTTTAATTATATAAAATAAAAATATATGTTTTATATGCAACTTAGAAACTGAAATAGTAATTTATCATACATCTTTTAATATCGTAATTTATATATTTCATCATGAATTGATATAAACCTTTCCCTATATATCGATAGAAAAAATTTACCAGCTGAATAAAAACGGCTAGTAATCTTTAGAAGAGATTTGTTTCCCAGTTTCAATTTATTCACGTCGAAGATTCAAATTTAAGAATTATATATATCTTTGCATGCTATATTATTATAAATATTCTTCTTCTTCTTCTTGTTATTATGATAATATAATCTCAGTAACTGCAAATTGTTAGTGGACACCTCATGATTGGTAAGTGTGAAGGATAGGCCGCAAAAATTTTCAAAATTGGTCAAATAAATAATGTATTTAATTTAAATTTAAATTTAAATTTATGGAACGTATAAATGAGATATCAGAAACTGGAATATCACGAAACACAAGGCCAAATGGAAAATCAAAATCTGGAGAAATGGTATCGCGATCATCGCAGGGTTAGTTTGGGCATTGGAGAAAACATTAACATCTCTTCTTCTGCGTCTTTCTCTCCCTTGACTCTCAAATCCCAAATTATTCACTCTTACCCTTTTTTCTCCAAACCCTAACTTTCCCTTTCCAACCCAATCCTCTCCTTTCGTTCAAACTCCCCCATTCGCATGTGCAATCCGCACACTTTCTCGGATCTTCCATAAATTTCGGGTATTATTGACCCTTTTCTGCTGCCAATAGCTTCAATCAATGGCCAAGGGCACCGATTCCGACGAGTTCGTGTTGCTTTCTAGGGTCCGGACTGGTCTCAAGAGGGAGTTCGCGTTCGCAATGAAGGCCCAATCTGAGATCTGCGGCGCTTCTCTGGGCCGAACGCGGGCCAGCAAGAACCGGCCCGACCCTCCTGTTCAGGCGGCATCTGCCCGGAAACGGTCCAGGAAGACCGTCGAGCCCAAAACGTCGGAGGACGTCTTGAGCGAGGAAGAGGCTAAGAGCGACGTGGTGGATCTTCAGAGCGATGATGAGCCGAAGAATAATCATGCGGGAGAGTCAGAATCTGCGGCAATGTTGGTTTGTGAAGAGGAAGCGAAGAGTGGAGTGGCCATGGAAAATATTATCGGCGAAGAGGAGCCGAAGGTGTTGGAGACTGTTATCTGCGAAGAGGAATTGAAGGTGTTGGAAACTGTTATCAGCGAGGAGGAACCGAAGGCGTTAGAAATTGTCATGGGCGAAGAGGAACCGAAGGTGTTGGATAGTGGTGTTAATGAGGAGGAGCCTGTTGTGGCTGACACGTTGAAGGAAGAGGTTGTGGATGAGACGGCACAACCTCTTGGCGAAATTAATGAAGAATCGGAGAAGGGTGTTTCGGGAGATAAGGTTCCTAGTGGGGAAACACTTGTTGTGGAGAATGATGATGACAAGGGGAAGAAGAATAAGAAGAGAACGAAAAAGTGGTTGGAGAGGCTTCCGATTGTGAGAAGGTTTACGCGGTCGGCACTGAAGGAAAAACCCGAGGCAGCAAATGACGAGAAAAATGTTGGTGCTGTTGGACTTGATGATGTTATTAAGAGGGAATCAGAAACCGAGGCTTCGGTGTTAATGACCACTCCTATTTCGGGCAGATTTTCGAATTCTAGATTGAGGAAGTTTCCTACTAAGTTGAAGGATCTTCTGGCTACGGGCATTCTTGACGGATTGACAGTGAGGTACATGAAAGGATCAAAGGTATATTAATCTTTGCTTCTTTTAATAATGGATTTTGAATGTTTGTATTTAAGACTTTCTGCTTGATGTTTGAGTTTGTTTGACGACATTTTAGGCTCGAAAAAATGGGGAAACAGGGCTTCAAGGAGTGATTCAGAACTCTGGGATTCTGTGTTTTTGTGAGAGTTGCATGGGGATTGAAGTGAGTTATACTAATTTTTAATTTTATTTTAGTGTCTGACAGATTATGGTTGTAATTTGTGCTTTTTATTTGTTTTTTTGTGGAAATAGGTGGTCACACCCACTGTGTTTGAGCTGCATGCTGGCAGTGCAAATAAACGTCCCCCAGAGTATATTTACATGGATTGTGGGAATGGTGGAAATAACCTCCGTGATGTCATGAATGCCTGCTGCGATTTGTCATTGGAGTCAATGGAGGAAGCCGTTCAAAAACTACTTGGTGGCTTCACTATGAACAAATCTTCCATCTGTTTTCACTGCAGAGGTTTGAAATGCATATGCTTCTTGATTTCTCTTCTTTGATTATCCCAATGTTTTTGCAGCTTTGATACTTATTTCCGGGCCATGTAACAACTGATATTGATGTCTCTTTTAGGAGCATGCAAGGGTGTGTCAAAGCTCGTATGCGATGCTTGCATAGCAAGTCCCCCTCAAACAGCCACAACAAGTAGCAAAAAGATTTCATCACCAGTTCAACCAAGGTATCACTTAAATTTTTGTTTAATAAACGTATGACTACTTGATTTTACATTATAAGGATGAGAAATGAGGATTTGGGTGAATATGGTAACATTTTCCTTCCTTTAAAGTGATGGATAATTTCTAAGTTGTAAGACTTATCAACCGTTTTACCATCCCTGTCTTGTTTATTAATAAATGGACAGGCTATTATAGTATAGGATTACTACTTATTTTGTTTCATGTCACTTTTACTCTCACACGTATGTTTCTGTAAGAGACTATGTAATGTGCGTTGTGATAATAATATTATCAAAGTTCACCGAATGCATTGCATATGATTATTTAATGCATACACATCCTATCTATCTCAGATCACCAGAGCCAGTAATGGTTCAAAAATCATTAGACAATGAGATGCAGCCAAATTCATTAGACAATGGGGTGCAGCCTGAGTCGCTAAATAATTGCGAGGTGCCAAACTCATTAACCAATGAGATGAAGCCAAATTTGCTACATAGTGGGTTGAAGCTTAATTCATCAAACAGTGGGATGAAGCCAAATTCATTAAAGAATGGAATGAAGCACAGTACATCTCGTGGTAAGAGTCAGGGAAGACTAACTAGGAAGTAAGTGTATTTGTAAATCACTTTTCTAAACATTTTGCTTCACTTAAAATTTAGAATTGCTTATATTTACATGTTTTAACATACTGGTGATTTAGACTTATCAAGGATTTAATTCATGTATATTTTTAATATTTGAAAGGGATCTGCGCTTGCATAAGTTGGTATTTGAAGCAGATGTTTTGCCAGATGGAACTGAAGTAGCCTACTATGCTCACGGACAGGTAGCTGTGATTAAGATTGGTTCTGTTTTATTTTTCCTATTGTTTTTTGGCTTTTATCTTTCCTTATTGTACTTTTGTTTTGTGTTCAGAAACTGCTGGTTGGTTACAAAAAGGGATATGGGATATTTTGTACCTGCTGCAACAGTGAGGTGCTTTTCCTTGTTATTATATGTTATATTGTGCCACATATTAGGCTATGACAGATATTTAACACCTGTACCTTTTTGTAAAAAAAATTGACTGAGCAGGTCAGTGCTTCTCAGTTTGAAGCTCATGCTGGGTGGGCATCTCGACGAAAGCCGTGAGTTCTTGTTTAACTTTTATTATTGGATGCAGGGTGCATTTGCATTGTTTATCTAGATTTGCATTAATATGCTCATCATGAGTTTTATTTGTTGTCTTCCTCATTAAATGCGTTTAAATTGTTATTGGATGCAATTATAGGGTGTGCCAGCGTATTCTATCTAGATTTGCGTTAAATTGCTCGACTCAAGTTCAATGTTTTTCTTTTGGGTTCTATAGATATTTTCTAGCTCTAGTACAGTATGTAAAAATATAATTAGATTAACAGATTAAGTATTTGTGAGGAAAAATATTTGTTACTGTCGTCATTTCCTTGTTTAAATTATGTTATTGTGTTGCAGTTACCTGCACATTTACACATCTAATGGAATCTCACTCCATGAGTTGTCCATCTCTTTATCAAAAGACCGGAGATTTTCCAACAATGATAATGATGATCTCTGCATCATATGTGAAGATGGAGGGGATCTTTTGTGTTGTGATGGATGCCCTAGAGCTTTTCACATAGGTGAAACGTTGTTTGCTTTTTACTGTGTTAATCTATTCTTTATTGACATGTGTTCCTTTACGCTCTCCTCGAATATTGGTATATAACATCCAGGAATTAAATTTTAAACTGAACAAGAAACTAGATACGGAAACTGAACTAGCTTTGATCTATTGAAACAATGTCAGTAATGCTATCTTGCCAGCCAAAACTATTAAACAAAATGTGGTGAAGCTTCTTTCAAAGAATGTAGGATCTGTATAGAATTTCTCAGGGTTGCTGGATGCATATGGGGCACAAAAGGCCATAATGATTAGAAATCATACTATTATTTAAATGTTTTTAGGATATTTTTGCACCCAACAATCTTTAGAAAATTCTGTAATAACACTTTTAAAGTGATTGTAAGCTTTTAAATAAATTCTTCAGTGTGGATTTATTTTATAATCAAAATCAATAGCAAAATTTGTTATTTTGGTAAGTGCGCTTTTTAATTGTGTCAACATACTTTAGGAAAACCAATGTTATGTATCTGAACTGACATTTAAGCTATGGAGATCGCTTTTTATTTTTTGTTTTATTATGGTGATCCCTCATTGTATGCCTTCTGTAAGATACTCTTAAGCACTTTCTAGTGCTTTTAGCAGGTCATTTCTTGACCAAGGAAATGGACAATCTTGTCTCTTGCCTGAAAATGGTTCCAGTTTTATTTTATCAAAATATGAGAAAATCATTTTCAGTATTATTTATTTTTTATGTAAGATTTTCTTTTTGGATAGTCTCGCACCTCTGGGAATTATGGAGATTGTGTTTTTTTCTTCAATTTTCAAAGAAATTGTTGGCAGTGGTGGTGGGATTTAATTCGTAGTATCCTTTTGTTTAATTTATGAGTAATTCTTTTGGCCAGAGACTTGATCTTGATGCTAGTGTTTATAGTCATTGTTATGACGGGCTTTATAAAATTTTACAATTTCAGACTGTGTCCCTTTGCCATGCATTCCCAGTGGTACTTGGTATTGTAAGTATTGCCAGAATGTTTTCCAGAAAGATAGGCAGGGGCAACATAATGTGAATGCTCTGGCAGCTGGAAGGATTGAAGGCACTGATATTTTGGAACAAATGAACCCAAGATGTATTCGTGTTGTCAGAACTGTAGAAGTTGACCATGGTGGATGTGCCTTGTGCAGGTAACACTTCTCTTTGGGGTCGTTTTATCCCTTCAGTAACCAACTGAAAGCTTGCCAATGTAACACTAGTCTCATTTATTAGTTGGTGTGGTGAACTCACGTGGGAATTTTTTCGCAGGCCATTTGAAATTCTTCTTTTGTATTGAATACTCTGTTGTGTTTTTTTAATATTTGCTAGTTTCTATACATGTGATTCAATACACTGGCATTGACACATTATTCTCTTACCTTCCTCCTGCTTTGATTCAATACAGTCGTCACAATTTCAGTAAAAGCTTTGGTCCTCGGACAGTAATTATTTGTGATCAGGTATTTGCTTTTTCTGTCTTTTAGATAGCCAGGTCTTAATGACAAGTTTCTTTATATTGTACGTTTTAAAGTTCTGATGGGAGTGTTCTTGCAGTGTGAGAAAGAATATCATGTTGGCTGCTTGAAGGATCATAACATGCAGAACCTTGAGGTACTTTTGTTTTTCTTTATTGATTTTCTCCTCTTTCCTCTTGTAATAAGTAATATTTTTAACGGATATTAATTTACAGGAATTGCCTGAGGGGAATTGGTTTTGTGGCACATCTTGCAATCAAATCCATTCTGCTCTGGCGGATTTGGCAGCTTGTGGGGAAAAGAGTGTCCCAGATTCTCTTCTAAGTTTGATTAAAAAGAAGCACGAAGAGAAAAATGTAGACATTCGAGGTGACCTTGATGTTAAATGGAGGGTTATAAATTGGAAACTAGATGATTCTGTTGAAAATAGGAAAAGGCTTTCAAAGGCTGTTGCTATCTTCCATGTGAGTATATAAGATTAATCTTAGTTTTCTATTCCTTCTTCTCTATTTATAAGATCTTCTCACTGGTCCATAAAGTGAGGTAAATTAGTTGAAAATAATAAGTTTTTTTTTTTGACAGGCAAAGAATTTATAAATAGTAGAGTATCTGGAATAATTAGTATTGTTGTTCCATATCATATTTAAAAATCTAAAGTATTTGAGTGAGACTTTCATATCGTGAGCAGTTATATTCTTAAATCAGATTACTCATAGAGACTCATGTCATTCATTTCAAATATCTATTATATTTTTGGTAAACACCTCAATAAATTAATGCTATTTTAGGAAATAAAAAATAATGCATTATTCCACTACAAAGGGGTCTTCTGAAAAAGTTTGACAAAATTTCTGAAAACGGTCTTGTAAATATTTATAGAAGGAGAACATTTTATCAGTTACTCTGTTTTTAGTATATAGAAATTGTGGTATATTTTTCATTTATATTTTGACGATGACATTTATTTTATGTCAAGTTTGATGGATGTGCAATTTTAGTTAGTATGAATCTTTTTTTTGTACAGGAAAGGTTTGATCCTATAGTTGATTCAACATCTGGCCGAGATTTCATTCCGACAATGTTGTTTGGGTAAGCCTTGTATATTTTTTGTGTATTCTATCTATATTTATTTATTTATATATTATGTATATGTAGGATGTGAATGAATTTTCTTGTTTGTTTCATTTCCTCAGAAGGAACATTCGAGGTCAAGATTTTAGTGGGATGTACTGTGCAGTGCTTACTGTCAAGTAAGTATATCAGGGCGGCATGGTTTATGTGGGTTGCAACTTTGGTTGGAATTGTTACTTACAAAGTATATTTTTATTGTTTTGCAGTGGAGATATTGTTTGCGCTGGAGTATTTCGTGTCTTTGGATCAGAAATTGCTGAGCTTCCATTGGTGGCAACTACTTCTGATCAACAAGGACAGGTTATTTAGTTTTTTTACTCTAGTACAAGGATTTCTGTGAATGCCAGGAAATATTCTAACTGAACTTTTTTTTTCCAGGGTTATTTTCAGTGTCTATTTTCTTGTATTGAGACATTACTTGGTTCTTTGAATGTGAAGAACCTTGTGCTACCAGCTGCCGATGAAGCTGAATCGATATGGACCGGTAAATTTGGGTTCACAAAGCTAGCTCAAGATGAGGTATGTATTAACTTCATCTGTAGATTCTCGATGGTTTCCACTCATTTTATATAGACTAACTTGTGGTGTGGTTACAGATAAACAAGTATAAGAAATTTTATCGCATGATGATATTTCAAGGGACCTCGGTGTTACATAAGCCTGTTCCTGCACTCTGAATTTTGTGTAAAGTTTTTGGTGGAACAATATGCTGTAGACTTTTTTTCTTGGTTGCTTTGCTGGCTGCAGATCAAATGTTTAGTATGTACAGGGATCTGTCTTTTTTGGTGTACAGAAATACTGACAACCACCTCTAGCTGTTATTATTTGTTTTCGTAGCAAAGGAATCAAAGGAGGTTAGAGTTGAAAATAGAGGAAAAGCTAGGTCAAGAGATTTTGTGAAACTAGCCAAAATTTTGGTTTATGTTATAAAATTCATTTATTACTGCCCACTGCTTTTAACCTCCTTTATTTTATTTACTCTAGTTTTTTTGCTTTCTCCCATGTATCTTTCAATCAGAGATGTATTTCCCGGTATCATTAATGTAAAATCCCTCGGTTGGTTCACGCACTAAAATGGGAATTTTTAATTGACAGTGAGATAAAATCAGTTTAAACTTTGCATCTGATTCTGCAATTAATATAAATTATTGTTGACAAGTTTATTTATATAAACAATTTTCTAATGGATAGATTACGTACTAAAGTAGCATGCCAACAGAAAGATATTTCGTAAACATTTCATTAGAATTTACGTTTTTACTTATTATAATAATAATAATAATAATTAAACGAATTTAAAAATACACTAAATAATAAAATAGTAGTAATAATAATATTTACAATAAAATAATAAAATCTATTTTTATTTTCCAACTTCAGTTTCTTTTATCAAATTCAAACATCAGAAAAAATTATAATAGAGAGAAGTGGTGTGTAGGATGGTGTGAGAAATTTGAACGGTAAAATAAAATAATAATTGAGCAATGAGGGTTGGTGAATGCAAACAAAATAGGGAACAGATTGGAGTAAAAAAGAATGTGAGAGTATTGGTGAGGACGATAATGCGTTGCAGGCTTATCCGGTGAGGTATTCATCTTTATGGGATTTCATATAGCATTGTTTAACATTAAATTTTGAAATTGTGGCTATTTTTCCTATTCATATTTACAATTATATTTGTATTTGATCGAGATCTCTGGAATTGTATAAAATTCATTATTTCAACAACCCATCTTTATATACTTCACATTTATCTATTCATATTTGCCTACTACCATCCTAACATCACGACTGAGTTATAAGATGATTCAATCATAAAAATTGAAAGATTGTGAAATTTATTATATTACTTTTTACTACATATTATTATTATTATTTTTAACTAAACATTTTTTAATTTAATTTTTTATCCTTTTAATTTTGTAAAACATATATGACAGAATTTTAAACTCCAACATTGATGGCTCTAAATATATTATATCAACACACCATTTTTATGGAAGGGTTGAGGAAACTGAGTTATGCAATTGAATTTTGAAGTTATTCTTACTTTTATACATTTTTTACTCGTAGTATTTATGTTATCGTACGTTTTTTTTTTTTTTCACATTCAAAAGGAATATTTTCACCTTTCCCAAATAATTTAAAATTATCTCATTTTTTGCTTTTATCTTTTTTTTCTTACACGTCTTTGTTAAACCAATCAGGGTACAGAAACCATGTGCCAGTTTTAAGTCACATGCTACGTTCGTACTCAAAATAATGGATAAGGTTATTTTTATTTAATATTTTATAAAATATTAATAAAATGTTAAAAATATTATACTTAAATGCTTATAAAAGGAAGCGTATATCTGATATTTCCTTTAATTAATTCTTTTATTAAGCTTATGCAGAGTTTTTCTACTTACCACCCATGAAAAGTGTGCATATGAAAACAAGTTCTATTCTTTTAATTTTTTCTCATCTTCCCATATTCTTAGAAAAAAAGTAGTGATATTAACACTTTATAATATAAATTATTCTATAAACTTTTGGCCAAGCACAAACACCTCTTTATTTACATGAAGGGACAACTATAATTATAAGTCTACAAAACCAATTTCGCTTTTGATTCTAAGTTGTGTGATCTGATAAAAAAAATAGTTAAATTTTAAACTTAACATTCTTTAAGAAGTGATAAATGGGAAGAAGCACTTAACACTTTGGTGGCGGCTGTTGGGGAAAGCTTCGAAGGTTTGAGCAGTCTTAGCAGTGAGTGGAGGAGAGACATGGCATTTGTTACGTTGTCAAATGCAAAGAAACCTGTGAAATACTTTGTGGTATGTTTGTTGTGAGTTAATTCGGTTGTTGATTGTTGATAGGAATTAGGATGTTCTGTTTGGTGAATGTGAGTTTGATAATCAGGTAGATGCATTTGCCGAGTCAGCATTCAAGGGAAACCCTGCAGCTGTGTGTTTGTTGGAAGATGAAAGAGAGGAGAAGTGGCTGCAAGCATTAGCAGCAGAATTCAATATCTCTGAGACTTGTTTCATAACTCCCATTACTCCAATTTCAGACTCTTCTGTCCCCACTTTTCGCCTCAGATGGTTTACGCCCGTTGCTGAGGTAACCTAATATCTCGTACTAATCATATTTTCATGATAATATTTGAGTTGTATATACGGTATGGTCCATCGACATTCCAAACCAGACCGTCGGTCAGACAGTCCAAGGATAAGCGACCTTCGACCATATGATTGGACCGTCTGACCGATGATCTGGCTGAAAATGTCGATAGGTTTGTAGAGTATTATTAATCTTAACTTATGATATGATATTGGATTTTCTGCAGGTTAAACTCTGTGGTCATGCTACATTAGCTACTGCGCACGTACTATTTTCATCTGGTTCGGTGGATAGTGATGTTATTGAATTTGAGACGCTATCTGGAGTACTGGTAGCTAAAAAGATCCCAGCAATTCATACTTCCAGTGCTTCAAACTTGCAGAAAGATCTCACAGATTTCTATATTGAATTGGATTTTCCTGTTGATCCGGTTAAAGAGTTCAACTATGATGAGAGTGCTTCACTAATTTCTGAGGCATTAGACGGTGCTTCCATAGTTGATGTGAAAAGGACAACAATTGGAGATTGCTTGCTCGTAATTTCTATTTCTGTTATTGTCTGATACAAAACAGTGTTAACCATCTATTAACCTGCTTGATTCTTAGAATTAAAATAAAAAGTGTGTTTTTTTTCTGAGCAATTGTGCACATTGAACATTGTGAAACATTCAATTTTATTTCAGGTTATACTCTCATCTGGGAAAGCTGTCTCAGAACTACAGCCACAACTTGATACAATAGTTAAATGCCCTGCAACAGGGGTAATTGTTTCGGGGGTGGCTCCTTCAGATTCAGAATTTGATTTCATGAGTAGATTCTTCTGTCCAAAACTTGGAATCAGTGAGGTAAGTGGTCAAGAATCTTATCTATAGAAAGATTCATGTTTCTGATTTAAAACTCCATGCTCCTGACACATCATTTCTGGAACTGTGTAATCCCTTCAAGAAAATGCTATTCTCTTCTTCCAAAATCACTTCACCATTTTAGAGAAGAAGCTTTAGAACAATGCAGAGAGTGATATCAAAAGAAGTCCAATGCTCCATTTCACTTCGTGTTTCCTTTCAGGACCCTGTTTGTGGGAGTGCACATTGTTCATTGACACCCTACTGGAGCAAGAAGCTGGGGAAGACCAACTTCAAGGCTTATCAGGTGGGAACTCTTATTCTGTGTATCCAAATAAATTTTTTGGGTTAAAATCACTTTGATTCCTTAAATTTCGATCAAAATTGGAATTAATTCCCCGCAACTTTCACCTAATTTAGTTTTTTATTTTAAAAATTCATAAATTTAATTATTTTAATCAAATTTTATTAAATTTATTTGACGTTTCAATTACGTTTTATAATAATCATGAATTATATTTCAAACGTCAATTCAACTGAAAAAAATTTTGGTTAAAAAAATTAAATTTACAAACTTTAAATAAATACTTATACCGAATTTTACTTAAATTTAAGAGATCAATTAAATTTACAAACTTTAAATAAATATTTATACCGAATTTTACTTAAATTTAAGAGATCAGAAACATATTTAACCATAATCGTTTATATCAATAAATATTCATTGTTAGTATCCGATTAATGCGAAAAGTCATTAAAACCTTTCGAGTTAACCTTATATTTTCCAAAATGATGTGAAGTTACTATACACTGATATAAACATATGATATTGATATAGGCATCAGCCAGAGGAGGGGTTCTGAATATCCAGTTTGATGAAGGCGCACAGAGAGTGTTTCTGCGTGGAAAGGCTGTTACAGTGATGGAAGGACATGTTGTAGTGTAGCCTTGTTCTTGGCTTTGCATAATTTGTAACACTACTTCAATCTCATCAAATAAACATCTTATCAGTTAATAAAACAAGTATTCTGAAATCAAATCACTATTTCATTAGCATGTTGAATTCTAATTCTAATTTCTAATAAACCCTAAGACCTAGTACTTCTCCTGTTTTCTTCTCTGTTATTCTATATTTTCCTGTCTCGTTTATTTTAGAATTGGATAACATATCGGAGTAGTTGAGATGCAAAGATCATTATTATCCGATCATATTTTTAAATATGATGATTTTTTTTTATTCCCAAGATTTCATGTCATCTTTTATTTCTTATAATTTTATCATGAATTTTAGTGGGAGAAAATCAATTTGTTCATACTTAAATTTTATTATATTTTTATATTTTGTTTTAAGTTCCTATGTTTTAGATAGTGTATTATTTAGCTTTTGAGGACAAAATATTGCATATAAGAGAAACTATTTATGTTTTGTATAAAACCTTAAGATAAATAATCTTAATTTGAATGTGATGTAGTCACTCTATCATGAGTTTTATGAGATTTATGCTGTTTAAACTTGCTATAATTTTTGAGATTAAGACGACATTGTATAGTTTGAATAAATAGAACTTAATGTGTCATCATTTTTGTATTTGATGAATGCATATGTATTTGAAAAGAATTATTTGTTGTGAAAATTTGAAGTAAAATATTTAGGATTTGTTCACTTGTTTGAGAGGTATAGAAGTAGCCTACAATAAGATTGAATTTAACTTGGAGAATAATAATATTTGGAAAAATTATACATTGTATTGATTATTTTGACTTGTTTGAAAGCTATATTTGGTGAGGTGAATTTAAATAAAACATTTGAAACTTATTTTGTTTTGTTGTATGAGATTGATTTTTTTATATGTTTCCTCAAGTAGGATATTTCTGCTCAAAGAAAAACAATACAATAACTCAACTTTAATTTCTGCATAAATTTCACTTAAAGCAAGAAATTTTAACTCAAGTGAGGAGATTTTTGGCTCAAGTTAAAAACAAAATTTCTTTTGATCTCTTTAAATGGATAAGTGGATGAATATGGATAATTTTATAAATGTAAAATAAATATTAATTTGTATATTTTATTGATATATGTTTTAGTTTAAATGATATATATATATATATATATATAAATATAAATAAAGATAATGTTTATTGAAATTGATGAAATTTGTATGAAATATAAAAATCTTCTGCTTCATTAGTGATTTAAGTCTTCCATACTAAGATATAAAATGATGAAAAACTTAAAGAGAATTTTACTTATGTGACATGTGTAAATGTGTGAATGAATTTATCCTAATTCATTATTCTTAAGTTCATTTGTAAATAAATAAATAAAAAACAGAAAAACTAAGATACGATATATAGTCACTTCAAAACTGTATTAACACAAAATTAACGGAAGGAATAAATCACACAAATGTTTGAACAAGAATACTAATTAAATCTAGATTTTTTTTGTCCTTGTTTGCTTGGTTTATTCAATGTGATCTCTTAATTTTTGTTGTCCTTGATTCAATCATTATTTTATTTAAAATGAATCAATGTTATCTCTTATGATAAATTAGTCTTGACACCTTTTAAAAAGTAATCATATGTTAATAACTTTAAATTTCTACCCTCTGATCATGATTATGAAGATGTAATAAGTAAAAATAAATAAAGTGAAAGTTTACAAAAGTTCAAAATTATTAATATATGTTGACCTTTTAAATAATGTCACAAATAATTTAATAAAATAAGAAACATTGACTTTTTTATAAATAAAATATAAACTAAATTGAAGAATTTCTTCCTATTTTTTAAAGTTCGAACTAAATATTTACAAAGAAGTAACTTATTTCAATATTTTTGGTGAAAAAGATTATAATTTTATGAAACGTATTTTTTTTATACGATAGAGGACAACTTTGACATAAAATTATGATTTCATCAATTATTTTAATTTTCTTTCTAAATTTATAAAAGAAAATCAGAAAAATTGTATCTAATTATAAAATATCAATAAATAGTATATTAATATAATATTTTTAAAATTTTAGAGATAACAGCAATCTGTTCATTCATTTGTTTTTTCTATGGTTGATAATTTATTTTATTTTTATCAGCGGACGTGTATTATTCTTTTTTTATGATAAGAATATTATGATTATTGCAAGTATAATCATAAAATAAATATAAATGATTTTTACAATTTTATTATTTAATTTTTACTTATTTTACAGATAGTTTTTTATTATAAATAATTATCATCATAATTTAAAAATGATAGTCAACTAAAAAAAGTAATTAAATTTAGAATAAGTGTTAGTGTGTGTGTTTATATTTATACTTATAAACAGAACATTACTGATGTTCACAAACGGAAGTAAAAACTTCTTTTTCATTTTTTAGGCAATTTATTTCTATGCTAAAGATCAAATCATTAATAACGATTTTTTTTTTATCAGTATAAGTAGTAAGTGTTTGAGGTTTAATCTATTTTAATATTCAAAATTCATTAATAATAAATATTTTTTCATAAAATTTAAAAAATGTTGTGGAATTAAATCTAATCTAACTCATTTTATTTTTACTTAGTTTGAACCGAAAGGTAGTAGAATTTTAATTAAATTGGACGATGAATTTAATATAGGTTTAATTAATCATTCGATGTGTTTTAGTTTAAAAATATTAAATTAATCTTTCAATATTTTTAAATTTTAATTTGGTTTTAATTTTTAAAAATTGATATAATTTAATTTTTTCATTAATTTTTTTTGAAACATAACAAAGATCTTTCATCAAAATTAAATTTATTAATAAAAATGATTTAATTTATTGATGTAATTAATATATTTATAATGTCAATATTAATAAAAAAATCATTAATTTGTTTAAAAAATTTAACGAAAAGATTAAATTAAATTATTTTTTTAAAAGTGAAAACCAAATTAAAACTTAGAACAACTTAAGAGCCAATTTGAGATTTTAGAAAAAAAAATGAAAAAAAATAATAATTAAATCTCTAATAAAACAAACTTAAAAAAAAAAAAAAAGAATTCCGTTGGTACAGTTTTAATTGAATTTGGTGAGAGTGAAGGGTCATAACACAAGGGATGGAGCACGTTGCGTTGACAAGACAGTCTTATCAGAATATGAAATGTTATTTTTATCCATCTTCGATCTATTCCTGCATAATTGCCAAAACCTCTTTTTTTCTTTTTACTCACTCACTGAGATGAAAAAGTTTCAAGCTTTTCTGGTCACTCTTCTATTCCTTGTTACACTATTTCACGGAGGATCAGTAACATGTAGCAGTAGCAGCAGCTCAAGGACTGAAGACGGATCAGAGGAATGGGGATATGTGCAAATCAGACCCAGTAATCTCTTCTGTCTTTTTTCTTTTTTCTTTTTCTTTCTCATGATACCTAATAGAAACCTAGCATGGACTGTTTTTTGAAATTTTTTTAGCAATAGTTACTTACCTTTATGCTTTAAATTTTGCTACCACAGAAGCTCATTTGTTCTGGTGGCTATACAGAAGTCCATACAGAGTGGATAATCCCTCCAAGCCCTGGCCAATCATTCTCTGGTTGCAGGGAGGACCAGTATGTGTTTTTTCTTTTTTATAGTTAAACCAATTATCTGAGATTAGAAAAAGAAAATGATAAAGATCATTTTTTTTCTCATAGTAGTTGACTAAATTAGTTTATGAAAATTATATCAAAGTTTATTCTCATTATAACAGACTTCCCAATATTTATTTTTTAATTGGGCCATTATATAACATCAATTTGTTTCGAAATATTTAACAGGGTGCTTCTGGAGTTGGGTTTGGAAATTTTGGAGAGGTTGGTCCTTTGGATGGCAATTTGAAGCCCCGGAATTCCACTTGGTTGAGAAAAGCAGATCTCTTGTTTGTGGTAGCTCATTAACTCTAGTTTTTTTTCCTTGAAGCAATTGATTACAGTTTCCACTTGATTTTGCATTCTAATGAGCTTTTGACTGTGCTTCTTACATCCTTCAATGACAATGACATTGAATCAATGTGCCATGTACTATGTAGGACAACCCTGTTGGAACCGGGTACAGTTATGTTGAAGATTCGGATCTCTATGCCAAAACTGACCAAGAAGCAACCATAGACTTGACAACCTTGTTAGCTGAATTATTCAACAATGATGCCAACCTCCAAAAGAGTCCTCTGTTCATTGTGGCAGAGTCTTATGGTGGCAAATTTGCTGTAGCTCTTGCATTATCAGCTTTCAAAGCTATTCAACATGGAACATTGAAGGCTACACTTGGAGGTATATGTTCTTTCCATTCTGACATCATCCAAGACTGATAACAATTCATGTCCATCAATATGGTGAATTTTGTTTTTTGTTCCTTAGATCAATTAATTATACATGTGAAATATTATATGTATAGTAACTTTATTTTTCTTATTCAGGTGTGGCATTAGGAGATTCCTGGATCTCCCCAGAAGATTTTGTGGTAGGTACAAATATTTTTGTAGTCAAAGGTTAAAACTCAACTTACAACTTTCACAATTTTAATATTTTCTACCTTGAAGTTCTCATGGGGTCCTCTACTGAAAGATCTATCAAGACTTGATGACAATGGACTGCAAAAAGCAAACAGGTGTATCTTTTTTCCACATTCTCAAATAGACAAATTGATGAAATGTTGGAGTTTGATTTCATTGTCTATATTATCTGATAGATAAATATGATTTTACAATAGTATAGCTGAGAAGATCAAGCAGCAACTTGAGGCAGGTCAATTTGTTAATGCAACTAATTCATGGGGTGATCTTGAGAATGAGATTATCGCTAGCAGCAATTCTGTGGTACTATAATTTATTTCCATTAATCACGTTGGTGTATTTATTTAATCACTTAAAATAGTGTATATAAGTGAAAATAATATTTCATGTCATTGGCTAACTTTTGGAGTTGTGGTAGATTTTGAAAGTAATTGTAAAAATGTTCTGTACCACAGCTCCTAAAATTCTTATTTTTTAATATTTCAGGATTTCTATAATTTTCTACAAGATTCAGACAGTGATTCAAACAGCTTAAACGCAGTGGAGCTGGGATTATCGAAAGAAGTGGCAATTATGCGATACTCCAAGTATCTTAAGTCAAAGATTTCAACTCTTGGTAGTGAGGACGATGATCTTGAAAAATTACTAAACGGTGTCGTGAGGAAGAAGTTAAATATTATTCCTGAGAATGTTACGTGAGTTTATGATGTCAAATTATCTCAATTTCCAATTCAAATTCGTGATCTCACAACAACTTTTGTGCTGATGACAGATACGAAGTGCAGTCCTGGGAGGTTTTCGAGAGTCTTGCAGCTGATTTTATGAAGCCAAGAATCAGTGAGGTAAGAAGATTTTAATATGCTTAAAACAATTTGATTATGTATTTTGGGCTCAAAGGAATTGAATTAATTAAAATGGGTAATTTCTTTTCTTTTAGTTTATATTTGATGTCTCTAGTTTAATTCTCTTAGGTTGATGAGCTGCTGACACTTGGGGTCAACGTGACTGTGTACAATGGTCAAGTAAGTGTCCTTCACCAACATTTTTACAAACAGTTTATGTGCACACTTTGAATTTTGATCCTACATATAACCTTTGTATCAGTATATTTAAGCAAATTGCTGGGAAACCTAATTTGACCATCTTTTGTTTTTCTTTTATGTGATTGTTCATCTCAATTGTTTGATATATTGTCAATGTGCAGAGACCATTGTTCATCCCAATTTTTGTGTTTGTGGGTTCAAAGTAGTATTCATCCCCAAATTCACATGTGGTGTGAGAAATGATAACATTAAATTTGGATCATGCAACCACATATAATCAAAATTGAAAGATAATCAACAGTTAAACTACTATTTAGAAAGTAATGCGCAATTTAATGGTATACCTACAATAGCAGAAGTTCTCACAGAAAAAACATGTATGTAATCTGAATGGATCATTGTGATTTGTGGTTATTATAGGTTGATCTCATTTGTGCAACCAAGGGAACAGAAGCTTGGCTTAAGAAACTGAAGTAAGCAACTATGCATCATATATATTTTATGGATCTTTTCAATATTGGTGAAACCAAGCATTTATGTGAGTTATGATGTTTTTTCTTTTTCTGGGATCTATTTTGTAGGTGGGAAGGACTTCAAAGTTTCTTGGAAAAAGACAGAACCCCTATCTATTGTGGAAGTGACAGAACCACCAAAGGGTTTTTCAAGTCATTCAAAAATCTGCATTTCTATTGGATCCTTGGAGCTGGTCATTTTGTAAGTGGAAATAGTTCATAACCACTGCATAATTTTTGAAATTTGGATTCACTGTTAGATTTTTTTTTTGGCTAAAAATATACTGATTTTGATATTTTAAAATATATTAATTTTTTTTAATATACTGATATTTTAAAACATTGATAGCTTAATCTTTTTTAATATATTTTAAAATATTAAAATAGTATACACTAGTGTATTTTAAAGTATAAGAAAATGATAGTACCGAAACTGCAATAAACAATCCAAATTCAGAGTGAACCTTCACATTATATGATTTACTTACTAAAAACCCTGTATAATGGTATATATGTATACTCACATATATTTATATAAAAATTAAAAACTAGTTAAGGAAATGAGTACAAAAATAAAATAAAATAAACAGTGTGAAATTATAATGTTTTGTTTGTTTGAGTAATTTATTTGGTTGGTGAGTGCAACAGGTACCTGTTGATCAACCTTGTGTAGCATTAGACATGGTGGCTGCAATTACACAATCACCAGCTGCTTGAACATGCAGAAACGTATTATTTTACTATTTATTATTATTATTTTTAATGTTAATGTATTTGTGTTATTTAGTATAACTTATTATTTTTATAAGTAGTGTATTATTTTATCATATTTGTATTTACTGTATGACATTGATTGCAAAAGATTCAGAGTACTCCATGGGAAAAAAAACCGTAAAAGGATCCAAGCAATTGCTTTAATTGATTTTACAATTTCTTCTTTTCACTCTCTTACATTTATGTAATTTATTTCTTTCATACAAAGCATACCATTAGAGTTTATTTATATAAGATCTAATTTGACACTTTTTAAAGATAATTCTACTTACCTGCCCAATACATATATTTAACGTTTATTTAACATTATTAGTCTAAATAGTCTAAAATAGTTAAATAAAAAATATTTGTTAAAATTATTATTTTATATTAAAAAAATATATGGTTAAAATCTCAACAATTTAATTATAAATATATTGATATTATAATATTTATTTTATCATTTATCAACAAAATATATGATTAAATGATATATTAATGTTATTATCGTGTTACTTATACCATATAATTTATTTAGGTGAGAAATTCATGCTAATTTATTGAAAAATCGTTATCTAATTCTAATCTTAATCTTCTATGTGTGTGGTAAAAGAATTTTTTAAGGTGCAATAAAATCCTGAAAGTTAGAGCGTATGTGTTCTTAAAGAATTAAGGTTAATTAGGGATATTTTAATTTGTCTTGTCCACACTATCAACATCACGTGGCAATGTGATGTGATTCAATACACTTTGTTGATGACAACTACAATTACGTGACCAAACTTAATAATAACAGATTAATTATGTTTTCAAAAATTAGTAAGCATCATAAATAAAACATAAATGAAATGTGGTAGGACTAGAACACAAGCAAACGAGCAAAGAAAAGTACAGAAATTTAGTGATTATTTTGATATAACTTTTGTTATTTAGGATTTCATATTAATATTTAGATCAACTTGGGTTGAAAGTTTAGTTGTTTTCCAAGCTTACAAATAAGTTCTTATATATATATTTCTACGGTTTTTTCTTATATTAACTCATTATTTCGGTTATATTTTTTTTTTTCATTTTTAACTTCACCTTTTATTATGAAGTAACATTTAAGACTTAAAAAAAAAAGAGATTGTTAGAATTGAAGTATTGAAAGTGTGGTTAATCTTCTCTTGGTTTGAATGTTTGATTATTGTTAAATCTCTTGAGTAAATTTTTCTCAACAGATTTTATTATTTGGTAATATATCACAATATCAACCGTGAAAATTAAAAATAACTGCAAAAATTTCAACTCAATAGATATTAGTGAAGTACATAATAAATACTAAATATAATAGATATTAAACAAGTATACTTACCTAAAGAGAATCATTTATGCTTGTTTTATATCAATTTGGCTGAACAAGAAATTTTGAAGTGAGCAATCTATTTCTTTTTCTCGTCAAAAATGAAAGGAAAGAAAAATTATATTGTAATTCCTATTTTTTGACTTCCATTTTTTACTCTCTAATATGATTTAATATAGGTCATTGATTCTTTCAAGAATAAAAATAGTAGTATATAAATTAATGATTCACACTGAGTCAAGACAAAGAATAAAAAATGGAAGTCAAAAAATAAAGTCATAATATTATTATTCGAAAAAAAAAGAAACAATAAATTAATAATGATTCATCAACTACAAGTACAAAAAAAAAGAAGGTGGAGTAGCTACACATAAAGCATGTTGAATTCAAGTTTGCTTATGGCATAGACTATGTATATGTTAGACAAAAACATTATTGTATATTAATCCTATGTTTTTCATAATTATAATATGAAATGGTAGGTTTATATTATAATATGAGACCGAGTGAATTAGAACTAGACAAATTGACAAAATTTATTTGGGATGGGGTAGTTTCGGTTCTCCAATTTTCTCAGCCGATTAATGTTTTTTCTCCGAGACCAGAGTCAAGTGTTAATATTGTTTTTTGATTAAGAAAGACACCATTGTTCTATATTATTTGTTTACATACAATATAAAGTTGGTGTCCACTAAAAGAAATTCATTTTACTAGAAAACATGTTATATTTATGGAGATTAGACATTTTAGACTTTTAATTTGAGTATATTATTTTGATTTTTTAAATTTATTGGTTAAGACTCTTCACTTATTAAATATAATTATTTATTTTGGATGGTTCGTTTAATGTACCCAATATTTGTACTTAGGTTTAATTACTAGTTTGATTTTTATACTTTTAGGTTCTAATTCATTTTAGTTATAATATTTTTTTTACTCAATTTTATTATGTGTTAAATTGATTTACTGTGATGTTAACATCGTTCAAAAGGTAATCACGTGTGAGTTGAATGTTTAATTAGTAATTTGATTCTTATATTTTTTTTCGACTTAGTTGAATTCTTATATTTTTCATGTAGAGATAATGTGACCCTTTTCTGTCATCATCAGTGGTGAAATTTGGAGAAAAAATTTAGGGGTGTCAAATTAAATTTGTTATATACAATTTTTTTTAGTTAGAAAAAAAAGTTTTTTATTTTTTCTCTTCATTTTCTCTGCTTAAAACAAACACACATAATAGTAAAATTCAAAAAAATATGACTATTATTCGCTATTATATCATGATACCAAACCATGAATATCATTTTAGATCAGCCCTTTGTACCTCAACAATTTGATTTAGTGGGTATTGTCAAATTTGAAGAGGTTTTTCTCAGATCGCGTTCTAATGAATTTTTCAATTCATTATATATAATTCTAGGAACTTTAGAAATTTGATTTTCATTGTCTTGAATTCTTGGTTCTCATGAAATTTCTCATGAAAAGTTTAGTTAACATATATGCATTTTTTTCATCTTTATCACAAACCTTCTTCTTTAAAAAAAATCAATTTTTTTACTCTTTATCATAATTTTTCTAATATAAATTTATCACATCTCACCCATTTAAAAAAAAGATAAAATTTATATTCAGAAATCACAATTATCACCATACAAGACATAACAAAACTTATACCACTTTAATTAAATAAACAACACGATATAAATTCAAAACTTAAAAAAAAATTACCATAGACAACAGAAAACACTAAATCCCTAAATTTCATAATTAAGAGTTATAATAATTGGGAAAAAGTATAATTAGGGTTCATACTAATTTCATAAAAGAATCCCTAAAATCATAATTAAGTTTATACTAATTTAAGATAAATTTAATTTGGAGAAACATCCTAAGAAGAATCATAAATCTAATATACATAAATCATAATAATATAGTAACCTTGATCTATGAGAGATCATGAGAGAATTACTTCAATATCAATCTATGTTTTCCAACCTCTAGTTTCCAATCTATCTCTTTGTATTTATTTATCCTCATACACTCATGATAATTCTTACGATGAAAAAAATCCTATAGCAAAAAAAAAATCCTAATCTCTTTTATAAATCAATATCTCCATTAATTTTTTTTATTTTATCTTTTATTATAATTTTCATAATATAAATTTAATATAAATAATATATAAATATAATTTTAAATATATATATATATATATATATATATATATATATATAATAAATTTCAAAAAAAAAAAAATTGGGGAGCATCGACTTCCCTCTGTCAATGCATTATTCCGTCACTGATCATCATCCTCCACAAATCATAGAAACAAATACAAAAATCACAATTGAGTTCATATGTTCCTCTTCGATAATATATATAATACACAAAAACAAAGATCTTATATAAACAAACAAAACCTAAGTCATAAACACTAAACTTATGGTAATGACATCTCATGAACTAACTATTACTTTACATGTCATATGTTATACACTTCATGTGCCATATAAATAATGGGTACAGTTATAATTCACTGTACAATGTTAGACAGCATAAAGGAATTCCGACAAAAACTTGTCTACACTCAGATTGTCCTAAGTCTGTTTTCCCCTTTAATAAGTTTATCACTTCACTCAAAATAATCTATACATATGAAAAGTTAGTCCTTTATGCTATCTCCCACAGTAAAATATATATTTTTTCAAATGCTGAATCATTAAATTAGTACTAATATTATTATTTTATTTTATCGTACCAATTAATATGACACTCATTTTTGTAATTGTGTACTTTGTTTTGTATCGAGTTCTAGACTATGCATCATTGAAACACAAATATTAATTTGCTCACATTGTAATTGGATTTGATTTTAAAAATAAAATTTACATCAATTTACTCTCTTAATAAATGTTATAACAAACTAATTTGTGTAAAACAAGAAAAATTACTAGAGAGAGTCTAACTCATAACATATTCATATCACTTACAACTACAATGCCTTTATAGATCTTCTATTCAATCAGACTTAAATTTATATTTAAATTTAAAAAAAAAACATGACAATTAGGGATTGATTAAAAAAATCCTATTCAGAAAGTAAAAGACAAGTCACTCACCATTCTAAGATTTTCTCGTATCTCCAAGCGATATAAAATCTATGCATGAGAGTTTCTATACATACACATATAATTAACATGTGATTTTAACTGATCATCACAGACGAAAAAGGTGACAAGGAAACTAATTCAAGACAAAACTGTCCGTAAACTTTATAAAAAAAAAAAAAAAGTAAACCTTTGTAAGTTATGCACCTTATTTTCTGAAAATCTTAGCAAGAAAACTTTTATAAAATTAATAATAAGCACGAGTTAATTAACTTTCTAATTAACTTACAAAGAAAGTTAAATTTATTGTACATTGTTTTTTCTCATACAAGTTTATTTAGCAGCATTGTGAAGGTGGGAGAGAGAGCACCTCTTGATATATATGAACACCATCATCTTGAGGCAGCATCAATCTGCATTTGCAATGTGTGGTGCTCCAATTTTGCAGAGTACGACGAGAGACCAACGTTGTTGTTGATAAGTGGTTGGTGTCCCACGAACAAAGCAACATGGCCCATGAGTTTGTCTTTCCTAGAAAAGGAAGTGCCACAGGAGCACTGCCACTTCAGATCCCCGCAGTGTTTCTCATGTGTCCTAAGATCAGAGAGCACAGAGAACTGTTTCTGGTTGCATCTCTTGCACACATACATTTTCGGGCAATGGCTTCTCTTGTAATGATTCTTGGCACAAATCATAGACTTCAATGGCTGAAACTTGGCGTGCTTTTGGTTCCACCTACACCCTTCTTGAGGACACGAATATCTCTTTGGCTTCACACCCATCAAAAACTCGCTTTCCCCTTCCAACTTCCCCTTGTTCTTAATTGGGTTGCTCAATGCAGCATTGGTCTTGTACTCATCCCCATGAGCCCTCATGTGCATCCTCAAATTCGCATCACGCTTGAACCCTTTCCCACAAACCTGGCAATAGTGCGTGTACTTCGCCAACAAATCCGCAGCATCCAATTCGATTATATCACTGTTTCTTGAAACCCCTCTATACCCTTCTTCGTTAAGTTCATGTTCTTCCCTAATAATCATGTTGTTTTCAGTAATCACAACGCCTGGATCATCTTCCTTAGTGCTATTGCTATTATCGTTGTTGTTATAGCTTTCAGTAAACCAGTCCAGCGTCTCTGACTCGGTGCTAGAAAATAAACAACCCTCACTCATATCTATGGCTGTGTTATTAGCGTTTGAGTGAGGCAATAATAACTTGTTGAGGTGGTGCAGTTTGTTGGTGCATGTAGTGGTGGTGTTATTATTAATACCTGGAGAAGGGGTTGTGTGAGCCATCTGTTGGCAGGCGAACATCATTGATGAGGCAGTGACTAGGATTTCTTGGATTGTGGAGTTCATGCTGGATATGGCCATGGAAGTTGACTCGGGAAGGGTTTGATTTGGGGAGAGAATAACACCCACTAGGGTCTGCACCTCGCTCACCTTGTCCTTCAGAATAGAGAGATTGAAGAGGAGGGTGCTGGAGTGTGAAGCTGACCCAGATTCCACAGAGGGTGACACCAATTCTTCATGCTCAGGGAACATCTGAAGATGATTTTGGAAGCTAGATGTGACCCTTGAAATCATTGCTTGATTTGATCAATTGATTACCTTGTTCTTCTTTCCAACGCTAGCTGATAAAGATTGGTTCTTGATATATATATAAATATAATGTGTGAGAAGCAAAAATTAAGCAGAGTGTGTGATGGTAATAAGAGAGAGAGTGAGAGAGAGAAGTCAACTGAGAGATGAAACATGAAGTTCTTCCCCACTTACGACCTCCCTTGCATGAACCCTATCTGAAGGTGGGGTCATTGTTCATTCGAAATCCAAAAGAAATTGCAAGTGACAGACACAGACCAATGGGGTATAACTTTATTGGACTTCCCGGCAATACGTTTTTTAACATGTTGATCAATTTTTATTATATTATATATAGCTATACCTATAGGTTGCTTAGATCTATAAACCCTATCATGCTTCTATCTCTTCTTTCTAACAAACAAATATTTTTCTTTTTGCTTTTGTAATTAATTGTTGGGAACAATTTTTGTCATTATAATAATAATATTAACCCTTTTTTATAGATAAAGATTATTAAATTTTGACAACTTTTTCTGAGAATCACATTAAAGATGACAATAGAGTAATTTTGAAATATTGAGAATGAAAAAATATAAAAATGAAAAATTATTTAAAAAATAAATAAAAATCATTTTCCTTTTCTTTTGTTTATCGACTTTGAAGTGTTGATTGTAATGTTGAAACACTTGATCATCCTATGAAAAGGCAATTTACCAAGAACATAACATAATAATATGTGTTGATTCCGAAAAAAAGTTGTAACAGTCGAAAGTGATTATACAAGAACCAGAGGAATCTGAGACAGCCTTGAAAACAAAACTAAAACTATGGAGTCGAACTCAGGCACTGTTGTTTGAATCAATCCAATTAGACAAATAAAGTAAGAAAAAAAATTAATATAATATACTTATATATATATGTGTGTGCTGAAATCAATTTTGTTTCATGTTCATAACTTTCCTTTTTCTTTTTTCTTATATTCACTCCTGTAACTTGCAAGAGGTTTTGAACAGTGTCAGAAAGTGTTTGTGCAAATACCAATGGTATCTGAAATATTTGCAGTCACAAAAATAGAAACACACATGTTAGGTGGATAGAAAATATATTTAATATTATTTTGTACTTGCAGACATTTGTTTGATTTAGGATTAGGTTTATCTGGTCAACGTATTCGAAAGTTTGAATTGAAGTGTTCATAAGGAGAATCTTGTTAAAAATGAAGACATGTCAAATAGCGTCATGCATGCTTGGAAAATGCAAGAAGCAAGCTTCATAAGATGACCTAAACCGAAGGAGCCATTGCTAAACAGTCAAAACTCATGCAGCCTTCTAATTATTCATATCAGTCATGCCATCTTTCATTCCTCGTTAATATTATTACTATAAAAATATATTTCTGGGTAAAATATATAATTTTAATATTTCTGCATGCATGTATATATAGGGATTTTAAAAATGGTTTTTAAAATTATCTCCATGTGTAATGAACAAATTATTATTTTTTTGGGTGGTTTTACAATTGTCGTTTTTAAAACTTGGTAAAAGTTATTTTATAAATTTTAATGGATTATATAGCCTTCAAGTAAATTTATTTCATTCTTTTACTTTTACGAATGGTTAACATAAACTATTTTTTAAATTCAATACATTCTCAATTAATCGTAATTAATTAAATATTTTCAAAATTAAATATATTTAAAAATTTAATATTTTAAAAAACTTAACACTATATCATCAACTCAAATTTGATCAACGATATCACTTATATCAATTTTGATTGAAAGCATCATTCTCTCACTCAATCTTTGTTGATGTTTAATAGGCTAATTTTAATCAACACAGACACCATTGTTAGATGGCAAAGCGCCAACAATTAATTAGTATCTTAAGCTAACATTTTCAATCTCTTAGACTATCTTAATTCGTTCTTGTGCTCACTTCTCTCTTCTGTATGCAGGACATACACATGCTTCTGTGGGCACCTCACGCACACAAGGGACACAAAGAAAGGGGAAGAATACGTAGATAAATAGTTGTAAAAAGAAAGTATTTTTCTCATTCATCAATCAATTATGATTTTATGATTGCAAAAAACATGTATTTATATGGTTGTTCTGTTTGTAGCTAAAATAACATAACCTAGTTTAGTTAGATTACAAACTACAACAACTCCTTTAATCCATTAACCCTAAGCTAGTCATCCAATTTGTTCCATGAGTTTCTCAAACCGAGCTTGTTTCAATGGTTTCGTGAAGATGTCTGTTGTTTTTTATTC
>Ga0209589_1001355_pt1 | contig 40193 bp, 32 predicted proteins | sample CowpeawhiteBW_FD_187525 | JGI IMG/M metagenome (GOLD analysis project Ga0209589, IMG submission 187525) | Root nodule microbial communities of legume samples collected from California USA - Cow pea white BW (SPAdes) (version 2) | ecosystem: Host-associated > Plants > Roots > Nodule | place: USA...
AGCAAGGTGTTGTTTCATTCTTGCTATACCACCCCAACAAGTGTGAGAACAAAACTTGCATTTAACCTGTAGCCTATTTGGTGGAACACTGTCACAGTAATTCCAAGTAATGTCGACCTCCCTTTTCTACTTACTCATGTTTGAAGTTCAGCAGCTGCACAGATGAAAAATTCCCTACCCAGAAATGTGAAAACAACCTCCCTGCCCAGAACCCCGCACCACCACAGAACCACTGCGCAACCACCACAAAAGCACCGCACACACAAACAGAAGATGAACAGAGTAGTTCGCGACAAAAAAATGCAACCACCGAGTGACCACCGCGCGACCACCAGAAACACCGCGCGACCACCACAGAACCACTACGCGACCACCACAGAACCACCACACACACGAACAGAAGACGAAAAGAGGCGTTCGCGAGACGAAACGCAACCACCACCGCGCGACGACGGCACGACCACCGCGCGACCACCGCGCGACCACCGCGCGACCACCACAGGTCCACCGCACACACGAACAGAAGACGAAAAGATGCGTTCGCGAGACGAAACGCAACCACCACCGCACGACCACCGTGCGACCACCGTGCGACCACCACAGCACCACCTCATCACCACCACAGTACAAGCAAAGGTCGAAAGTCGAGGTCGAGAACGAGAGTCGAGAGGTCGAGTTCGTTAATGTTAATATGTTTGGAAGAGAGAGAGTTTCAATGTGAATAAAATAAAGGGGGGAAAATTTAGGGTTTTAAATTGGGGGTAAATTGGCAGGGGAAAAAATTTAGGGTTTTAATTTGGGCGTAATTTTGTATCGCGAATCGAATCATGATTCTTACGATTCGCACTTGTATCGTACGATACGTTTACGATTCGGGAGTAAAAATGATACATCGAACGATTCGTATCGTGGAGGGGGTGTATCGTATCGTATCGTACGATTCGTATCGTGAATCGTACGATACTTACTACAATGCAATAAAGTACTAAAGTCTATCAAAACTATTAGGCTAAATGTTAAGGCTACAACTTAAACATCCAAATAAAACATTCCTAATGATTATGAAAATTAATTTTTTGCCTCAAAAAATATCTTACCAATTTCATACGAATTTCTTCAAGTTTATCTTTTCCCAATGGTTCGACAGCCTCAAAAACCTGAAATATGGAATATATATTAATTATGGTATATCATAGGAAGCAAAGTTAAACATCAATAATTGAAGAAACTCTTACATTGGCTCATGAATCAACAATAGTAGCACGAGCTATGGTCCACATCCAATACATAACGTAGTATCCACACTCAAAGCTTCAACGTGCCTATTGCACTAATATATGAAATTTATGTAATTAATATATGAAGAATTAAGAGAGTTTAGTTCATAATATATAGATTTAATGCAGACTACATACCTTAGGACAAATCCAATCAAGATGGGATGAAGATGTAGTGGATTTACCATCAAAGACATCATTGACGTTAACAACACTAAAAAGAAAAGTCATTAGTAATTTACAATATAATCATGATAAAACACATTACTATTGTAATTAACACATACCTTTGTATTAAAGTTTTCATTTATTTGCTTGGCTTGTTGTGCAATGAACAAAACCATACAACAATACGATCTATCGGGCAAATAATAATCAACTGTCAAAGAGACCTATTAAATAAGAATTTTAGTTACTGATATGAAATTAGTTAGATAATAACAAAGTGAGAGAGTTCAACTTACCCATGAATATAAGGGACGATGTAAATCCTTTTCTTGGATGCATGTATCCACCGTTGAATACAAGTTTGAGTGTGCATTGATCTATTCCCAGACTTTTCTATAATTTGAGGCTCAAGGAAACCATAAATATTATTGTTCCCCGCTTTGACAAATAATTCATTTAGATACATGCATTCATAAAATTCACAAGGTTTAGGTTGATTTCACAAAATATAATTTAATGCAAAATTTACATTTAAAGTGTACTCACATCATCCAAAGTTTAATGACTGCAATGTTCAACATCTAATTACCTTGGAATATTTCAAACAAATCGAATATGTTAATATACAAAGGTATATCACCATTGTCAACTCCAAAGATTATTGCATCCTAAGGAATGGCACAAGGTGATTGATACAAATCAGACGAAGCCACAATCAACCCCTGAATTGGATTAACATTCAGGTTAGGTTGTGGTTCGTGCTCCGACTCATCCTCGGGCTCAAGGCTTGAATGAGATGCAACTGGGAACTTTTTCCTAATCCTAAGGTTTTACAAAACATACTAACAAACTTAAATATGATGTGAGTTAAAAGTTATGTAATAATGTAATTAAGAAAAGCATACCTTCTTTGTTGAAATAGACTTAATTAATTATTTCGGCCATGAGATAAATGTTCTAAGTGCGTCTCCCACTACTGGTATTGGAGTAGTGGCATCTCTAATTTCTTCAACCACTACTCTAACCAAATCATCGGACATTGGCACAGTGTGCATGGTGGACCCACCTGGATAAACTCTCCCAATGGCTAGAAAACGAGGAACACCTCCAACAAACAATTTAGAGCGATAGGAGATATCAGTCTCTATGTCATCACCTTCATCTGCTACATCATAACTATCTTTGGTGCTACGAGGATTCATTTGATCTGGATGTATCACATTATGGTGGGGGGACATGGACTCCCATCATTGCTCCCACTTGCGCCTTAAATCTTCGATAACTTGTCTCCTTATTTGCCGAACAAATAAGCGAATTGCTCCATCATCTCCTAAGTCATAGGTGTCCTAGAAGTGTTGGGTTGCGGACATGATCCAAAATATTGTCTCACGCCCACACCAAAAGTAGTGGTACGCACAGGGTGCTCTTCGGTATCAATAGTAGTGGTCAATATGTCACGAAGACCCTAAGAGACAAAACTACATTGTGAACTTTGTTCTACAAGTTCATCCTGTAAGAAAGAATACATTGTTACTCATGATACAAATTGGAATAAATAATTAATTGCTCCATCATCTCTATAGTAACTTACATTTCGTTAAGCAATCATCGGTGATTTCTCAAATGTCATTTGTCCTCCTACTTTTGTAGAAACCATATTCCATTTCTCGTGTCAGCTAGGAGGAGATGGAGGAGAAAGAACTTCTTCACCAAAAGATATCTCCATTTGTTTCTTTAACTTTTCTTTTCCAATAAGTCATACCCTCCTCGAGAAAGTTTGTGGGGAGTAGCATTCTTTTATTGGATAACTTGAGCTTTCTTTCTCTTTTCCTGTTAAAGAATAATATTCATAAACATTAAATGGCACTATGAGTTTAGCAAAGTGTAATGTCAACAAAAAATAAACTTGCCAAGAAGGATCCAATCGACTCTGAACAAATAATTGTCATGTCTCCTCGTCTATGTCATATTTTTCACAAGGGTTTTTGTCTTTATATTTTCCAAAGATGTAAAAGCCAATCAAATTTGTCTTGAATTGTCTCCATTTTAAGGCTACTGATGACATGATCTTACTCCTTATGAAATTGGAAGTCTCAAACTGAAAGTTTGTCTACAAAATAAAAGATTGGTCATAACTAATTAATATTCAAATCATAATTAATATATATATATATATATATATTATAAGTTGTTGTACAAGTTCAACATTTATTTAATCAATCATAATAAGTCACCCTCAAAATCATCCTCCTAATTATTTTCCTAATTATTTAAAATATTTCTCAGATTACGAGTTGGGACTAATATACCTATCTACTTCCTTTAAATCAAGACTAACACATACAACAATTTTTACAAATATTTAAAATTGAATATTGTTTTCATTTATTAACTTAGTCGGTCGAGTGTTGAACTAACAGTTGAAAGTCAATACTAAAGTGCTTATTTATAACTGAATATATATATTTTTTAATTAACCTTTGTAACGTCCCATTTAATTAATAAACATAATTAAAGGAAACGTTACACACAGATAGTACAACAGCGCAGTCTTGGGGTCTTAAACACAACCCCTACAAAATCCTAGGCACACCACGATGCCAAAATTAAACCAGTTACAGCATTCAATAGTAACTAAAAGGAAATTAAAAAGCAAACTAATACATGGGCCATAGCCCAGAAAGAAAGCCCAAAAAGAATATATCCAATCCAAGCAGACTATGCAGCGGAACCTCCATCACCCTGATGATTACGGGGAGTTCTCACCTCTGCTCACATCAACAAGTTGATAATCATTGAAAAGGAAAAGACCACACCACAGAACATACAACAACAAATAGTAGGGTAAGCTAGAGCACAAAATAATTTCATCATGCAATTAGATACACTTTCGCAATCAAGTATACATACAACATCCAAGCATGTTATGACTTTCAACCTAATACACTAAGACTCGACTCGACTCATCCAGATACATATAATCTGGTCGGATTCAGCGGATGCTTGCACTTGTGGTGGATACCTCTGCTCACCCCCAAGCTATGTGTTACAAGTGTTACAATGAATCAATCCCCCACACACAAGATTAGCCCTTAATGAGTTTCAGGCCTCCTGCTATTCTCACCACAAGAGTCAATCCGCTCTAAGTGAGACTAACTGACTCCTTAGAGTGTCAGGATACAATCCTTACCTTGAATCCTTACCAAATTATATAGATGGGGAACTACCATAGACACCCACTAACAGGGGCCATGGAATTACGTCCCGACCACTGAAGCACGACCCTGAAATCTCACTTAGAGATCTCAAGGATTTACGCACTGACCATCGACCAATCATGTTCAATCAATCAAGAAAGACCTATCGTGCATATATATATATATATATATACATTATATCAACCTTTATAACCAATCCCTTTCATGTTCCAGATCAACCCATACCAATTCATCATACTCCATCCATGAATATAGAATTCCAACTCATCTCATTACCATGCCACTTTAATACCAACCATCTCATTAAAATCACATGCTAAGTTCATACTAAACCCATCATTCACAAATCATGAGTCACATTACTCATGCATAATCATTTGTCTCATGCTTTTAACACAATACTTAAATCCAAGCAAGTATTAACCATTCAAGATTCAAGGAAACGATCAAACATCACACTGCTCTCGTCCAATTCCTCGCTCAGGCTGAAGGGTCTCGCTCAGGCGAGCCCCCTTCGCCTAGGCAAGGGCTCAAAAAGGGGAACAGTAAACTTACGCGGGATCTCGCTTAGGCGAGACCCCTCTCGCCTGAGCGAGACACATGCTCACTCAAAACAGCGTAGGTCACCTGAGCGACTACGCGCGTAAAGTAACTTGGGTGAGCCTCTGTTGATCTCGCCTAGGCGAGACATGCTCGCTTGGGTGAGAAAACCAGTGCCCACCACTGTCTCTCGTGCAACAGTCCAACAATACCACCAAACCAACACAATAACATCTCATAAACTCACAATAGCATGTCATCCAATCAAATCATGCAATATCATCAAGCAATCACGAAAAATCACAGATTTAGCAAAAATCCTAACTTCCTTACTGTCGCAATCGGAATCGCGACGGGACAACGAACCAAAAAAGAAAACGGGTTTAAAAGAGATTTGGAGTCGCCACCATAGTTATTCTGGAAAACTATGGAAAACCATAAAAATAAAACAAGTCTGCGAAAAACCAGATTTTGGATCCGGGAGTCGGTTACGCGTAAGGAAGGTGTTAGCACCCTACCGCGTCCGCCCGAGGACGGTACCTTTAATTAAAAATGCAAAGTTGATGTGGTTTTCAAAATATTGATTTCCCCAAAAATAATAAAAAAGAAACAAAAATATTTTTTTTTATTTGTTTGGGCCCGACAAGGATTGACCTTGGTCCTACGTATTCTCATTATAAATGAGAAATCAGAGTTACGTATTTCTTTAAAAAGATATTTGGAAAACTATTAAGAAAATGATTTGATTTTTTGGAGGTGAACCTGACAAGGACTGGTCTTGCTCCTACGTATCTCACATGGGAGAATCAAGGATCACGTAGTTCTTAAAAAGACTTTTGTTTGAAAATGTTGATGTTTTTATATTTTGAAAATTTTGTATTTTTTTTTTGTATTTTTGAATTACTTGAAAATATTTGTCACACGACGCGAGCGGCCGGACAGACACTAAAAGGAAAAGAAAACTACTATTTTTTTGCGTTAAGTGTCACACGGTGCGAGCGACCGGACAGACACAATGAAGTGAAAGAGAACGTTTTTACTTTTCTTGATTTTTTTCGATTTTTTGCAATTTTTTATAATTTTCAAATATACTTATTTATTTTTAAAAATAATAAAAATAAATAAATAAATAAAATAAATAAATAAAAATAAAAAGAAGGTAAATAAATAAAAAGGATGAAATTATTTAAAAAGGATGGTGCATGAATAACATGGGAGGTGCATGAAGTTAAATCAGGTGTGTACAGTAAAAAGGGGTGTGACAAGTGAAATATAAAACATGCCCAAAAATACAATAGAACATGCAAAGGGGGTGGGGTCAGCAAACGTGGTGGTGCGCGTGGAAACAAACAAACTCAACAAAAATAAGAGATAGGGGTGCGGGTAAATAAAACGGGGGTGTATGAAGAACAATGAAACAGGCCCAAAACATCAACTAGGAGGGGTGCGGAGATTGAAAAGGGGGTGCGTGGAGCAAAAGTGCTCAGCCCCAAAGTCTCGTGGGTGTGTAGAAAAAATTGGGGGTGCGCGAGAAAAAACCACGCAGACCCAATTTTAACACACAGGAGGGTGAAAGTGTCGAAAAATGGTGGTGCAAGGAGTGAAAGTGGGCTAGAATGTGATTAACCTAAACCCTAGTAGGGATCAAGAGGCAAGCCCTCTCTCTATCTCTCTCTCGACGGCACCAAGACCCGCGCCAGCGCCCACTCGCCACCATCACCAGCACGCCATTTCCGTCTCCGCCTCGCCGCACCAGGGACGCCGGTGACGACGCCGTTGACAACGATGTCCACCACCAAAAAAACGCCGATGACCACGCATCTCCTTCTTCTTCCTTCTCCAACGCGTGCGAGACGGGGCTGCGCTCACCCCCTTCATGGCTTCGAGGTCTCGCCTACCGGAGGCCGCCGTCAGCGGTTCCAGCCGCCGCCGACGTCCACGCCAGCGCCCCCTTCGCCCCCATCCTCTTCCGCAGCAGAGAGAGGCACGCGAGGACTCTGTGGCTCGTCACCGCCGTGCCAGCCACTGCGATTGGGTCCGCAACCATCACGCGACCACGCTCCTCTGCTTAGAGCTCCAACCCGCCGGCGGCGACGCCGCCGGCGATGCCCACTCTTCTCTGTTTCTCTGTTTGGGTTGAATGCGTGTGACTGGTGAAGGTGAGACTTGAATGTTTGGCACTGGAATTGGGGTTTGGGTTCTCTGTTATTTTGGCTTTTTATGCGGGTATAAGATGAAGATGAGAAAGAACAAAAATTAACAGATGGTGGGAGATTGCGCGTCGGTGATGATGATTGCAGTGTCTGGACTTTGTATTTTCAAGTGTGTTTTTTTTCTTTTCAGGTGGAATATGAGTGTGGAGTATGTAACAGTGGGGGAATTGGTGAATGGACAAATGGTCGGGAATATAGGGGTGATGGAAGCTCGTGTGTTGTTGGCTGACTTTGGGGAATGGAGACTACAGGGATAAATGGAGGTAATATGTGGCTATGAAGTTCGGTTGGGAAGTGACTGTGGTGGGTTAGAAGATAAAGCTGGTCATGTTTATGTATGTACAGGCAGACATGGTGAAGAAGGACTGAATGCATTACGCGATATTTGGTGTTAGTCGCTGTGATTGGATTTTGATTTTTTTGTTTTGTTGTTTTTGTTTAGATGGCATAGGCACATTGTAAATGGAGATCACAACATCACAACGGCTTTTTACATGCAGATGCGCGTGAAGCAAAAGAACACAGCACAAAAGAACACAGCACAACAGAACATCATATTCGCATATTTAACCAGTCGCACACATTCCAGTTCATATTCACGGCAATGTTACTTACCTCTTGATGCTTCTTCACTCGTGTTCCTCCTTTCACTGTGGTTTGCTTTTTGTTCTCCCAAATCTGATCTCCTCAAACTTTCCTTTTTTTGTTGCGTTCCTCTCCTTGTTTGTGATATTGTGAAATCGTCTTCTTTCTCCAGGGAGTCTCCTCCTTTTCAAATGGCTTTCCTCCCTTGATATTACCATGCCAGTTTCCCCTTTCATCATACTCTGCACAACGTTCTGAGATGACCAAAAGCATAAGCCAGGATGCCTCCCAGCCACCCTATCAGTGTAGCTACGTCTGTTGTCCGCTGCCATGCCTGTCATTGGTGCAGCCGTGATACACTTGCCCACGATTTCCTTTTGAGTGTCGAAACCTCAAGAGCAGAGTAACGTGGGAAGATCAAAAAATTTCTTTGCATGAGAGTGGAAAGGTCAGCAGAGATGGAGCGGAGGTGGAACAGCCAAAGTTGACTTCAAATTTTCACCCTCTTTTTTTCGTTTTAATAAATTTTTTTAATACAATATTTACAAAAACACAAAAACGAAAATGATAAAAGGAAATAAAATAAGAAAAGATAAAATTAAAAAAATTAAAAAAAAATAAAATTAAAAATAAAAGAAAAGAAAGAAAAAGAATATAAAATAAAATAAAAAATCAATAAAATAAAAGAAAGTAAAAAGGAGATAAAAGAAACGAAAACATATGTAATAAAAATAAAAAAATAAAGAATAGAAAGAGAATGTGAATGATGTAGAAATTAAAAAAAAGTATGACTAAAACAAAATTTAAAAGAGAAACGTTTTACAACCTTATTATTCATTATTATTATTATATATTATTTTTTTTAAATTTTGCAAATCAATTTTATGTATCCGGACAAAATTAGGTGTTGACAGTGTGAATGGTATGACTGTGCCAAAATTGACGACGAAGACCAATTATGATAATTGGTGTCTATAGATGAAGACCCTTCTGGGATCCCAAGACATTTGGGATATAGTGGAGACTGGGTACCAAGAACCCGCGAGGGACGCAAATGAGACGGTGGCCTAGATTATCGCGGTGAAGAAGACGCGAGTGAGAGACAAGACGACTTTGTATTTCTTGTACAATGTTGTGGACGAGTCAGGTTTCAAGAAGATTGCGCAAACATTGCATCTTCAAAGGAAGCATGGGATATTCTGGAGGTTGCATACAGAGGAACCAATCGGGTTAGACAAGTCCGGTTTCAAGCTCTCAGAGGAGAGTTTGAAGGCCTAAAGATGGAAGATAAAGAGCAGTAACTGAGTACATAACTCGAGTAGAGAAAGTGGCCAACCAACTCGGCCGAAATGGAGAGCCAATGCCAGCAAGTTGAGTTATGGAGAAAATCTTGAGATCACTGATAGATGATTTCAAGAGCTTTGTATGCATCGTCGAGGAGTCAAAGGACTTGTCAGTTCTCTTAGTGGAAGAACTTGTCGAGTCACTTGAGGCCCACAAACAAAGGAGATGGAAGAAGAAGGAACCACGTGACCAAGCATTATAGGCACAACTCAGTTTGAATGAAACTCGGAATACTCGGGGCCGAGGTCCTGGAGGTAGAGGACGAGATGGACATGCGAGGTGATGTTGAAGAAAGCACAGATGAAACCAGGCCATAGAATTGGCATGGTCGTGGTCAAGAAAAGGGCCAAGGAGATTGGTCTAAGTTAGAAATGGAATGCTTCCGGTGTGGCAAGCACGACCATTATGTAAGAGAATGCAGATCGACAAGTTGCTACAACTGTGGCAAGGTTGGTCATATAGCAAAGTTTTGTTGAACTAAAGAAAAAGAGAAAAATCTTCTCATAGAGGAAGATGACGAGAAAGAGATAAGAATTTTCATGATGATGCAAAACTTAGATGTCGAACTCAAGAGTGGTAAATCGGAAGTCGAGTGGCGTTCGGGCTATATGAAGGAAAAGAGATCAGGTGACGAGCTTTGTCCAAGTTGTTTAAACAGCTTGGTCTAGTATCTGGACACTGGAACGAGCAATCACATGTGTGAAAATGAGAGTTTCTTCAACCAACATCAAGATGGAGGCTGGATTAGTGTCATGTGGAGATAATTTCAAGATGGTGATATAAGGGCTTGGAACAATCCGACACAAGTAGAAGGATGAATGAGTTGGAGAAATCAGGGATGTCTATTATATTCCTGAACTGAAGAGTAATAAGCATAAGTCAGATAATGGAGAAAGGAAACTTGATTCTGATAAAGAACATGGTACTATACTTGAAGGACAAGCGTGGTTGGCTAGTAGCCTAGGTAGAAATGAAGAAAAATCGGATGTACAAATTGGAGTTGAGCATCCTGCAAAAAAGGTGTTTGAAACGTGTGGACAACAAAGGCAGCATGAGATTCGTTCGAAACGACATGGTGAAGAAAGAAACTAGTAAGAAAATTAAAGCAATGTGATCTGAAAGAGAAAAGACAACCAATCTCGTCGAAGAAGTTGAAGAAGAAGTAGTGTTATTGATTATGGGATGTAGCTCGGGGGATGAGCACAAACAAGTGGAGAAGCCAGCAAGAAGGTTGAGTCTCATAAATCAGTCTAGTAGCATGGAGAGGTAGTCGAGACGTGCGGATAGCTCGAAAAGCTTGGTAGAGAGTGTGGAGATCTCAGACAGCCCAAAAAAGGACTTGGAGAGCTCGGTGGAGCATGAGGCCAACTTAGGTAGCTTGATGGGAAGTCTGAATTGCTTGATTAAGTCGGTGGAGCAAGTGGAGTGCCCAGATCGTTCAGGGGAGCAAGTGATCACCTCGAAAAGCTTAGCAGGGAGCCAAGGTAGCTCGGTAAAGCGTCTAGCTAGCTCGAATAAATCAGCATGGATTGTGGATAGCTCAGATCTAACAATAAGTGTTAAGTTTGCAAGAGCAATTGCGTGCCGAGAAGGTTCTAAGAGTTGTACTGGAGGTGCAAGATGAGAAGTGGCGACTTAAAATGGATGACAAGTTTGATGTGAAGAAGGCGCGAAAATTGTCTGATCTCTTAAAGAGAGCTCGGCCTATTTAGAGGAACTCGGTTAATAACAAGTCGGCCACAAAGACAATAAAGAACCCAACAAAGTGTAAGTCAGCCAAGGTTAAGATGAAGTCAGTCAAAGAGAAGATGAAGTCGATCAAAGAGAAGATCAAGTCAAACAAAGAGAAGATCAAGTCGATCAAAGAGAAAAGCAAGTCACCTATGGAGATAGAAGATTGTTTAGGATTAGAAAAGAAAAAATTTAAGATTATGGGGGAATTTTATTAGATAATCTTTAATTTTATTAGATAATCTTTAGATTACGGAGTTGTTTTTATTTAACAAAGTGATAGGGTATTTTGTATTTGGTTAATTAGATTTAAGTTAGTTGTTATTTTAGTCACTTGGAGTATTTAAGATTTAGTTTGGTTTGTTAATATTTGGTTTGTAAGTGACTATATAATAGCCCATTCTCTATCAATGAAAACACACACTCTGAATTATGTTGCACATTTTTTTAGTGTGCATGAGTTTTTTCCAACAATAATCATGGTGATGAAAACATTTTGCTACAAGACAAGCTTTACATTTATTGATCGAGTTATCTGTATTTTTATTACTCTAAAAACCCATTGACAACCAACAACTTTTCTATTAAAAGGAAAAGGTACTAGATTCCAAGTCTTTATAATTTAGTAAAGTCTCATATTTTTGCACATTACAACTTGCCATTTTTTTATCTTTAAGAGTTTGTTTAACATTAGTAAGTTCAAATGGGATAATAACACAAAGGGATGAGCTCTGTGTTGAATAATACCATATTCAAACTTGGTTTGCATGGGATAAGTATAAGGAAATGTGCAAGAACAGACTCTATCACAAAAGATGATGAAACAACTATATTTGAAACGACAAAAGAAACGTTTGGTGTTGAATCATAGTCAAATTGTAAAGAAATGCTTGACACTAAATTTTAGTTTGTTGAGGTGGTGAAAATTTTGAATTTAAGTTAAAGTATTAGCCAGCATATTTAATTGAGTTTGAGGATTTTGAAAACAAGACAAAATAAAAAATATATATATTCATCAAATAAGACATTTTTCAAAACAAATATACGACCACCGGAAGATAGACACTTATAACCTTTTTGTAGCTAAGAATATCCTAAGAAAAGACATTCTTCATAATTGAAATCAAGTTTATGAGACTTACATTGTCATAAAAGAAGAAAGTAAGAACATACAAAAGTTTTGAGGAAATGAATATTAAGTTTTTTATTGAACAAAACAAAATATGGAATAACAAAGTTTAAGGAAGTTGTAGGTAGTTTATTAATAAGATAATGACAAAAGCATAATCCCGAGAATGTAAACGATGAGAAGCACAGTGTAGTAGTGTAAGGCCTAATTCAACAATGTGTTTATGCTTATGTTCAATGACTCCATTTGGATAATCAGTGTGAAGACAAATGACTCTATGAACAATGCCATGATAAGCTAAAAAATTGGAAAAAGGATAATATTCACCACCCTAATCAAATTGAACATTTTTAATCTTATAATTCAGTTGCAACTCAACCATTGTCTTAAAAATTTGAAAACTTGAGAAAGTTTCAGCCTTAGTTTTTATTGGAAAAATCCAAGTGTATCTAGAATAGGCATCAACAGAAGAAATATAGTATTTATATTCTGCATGAGAAGTAATATGTGCATATCCCCACTAGTAAAAATGAGTTCTGATGGAAAACACTCAGCATCAGATTCATGAGAAAGCAACCTATAGGATTTGCAAGCACAACAAGATTTGCATAAACTAGAATCAACTTTATACACAAGAATTTTACAATGTATGAACACAAGTTGCATAACATGAACACTAGGATGACCTAATCGGTTATGTCACATATGTAGACTAATATTTAAGAAGTAGACTTATTAAGATTTTTAGAAATAGTGTTTGTTGCAAAGGAAGGTTGAGTGAACTGAGAAGTGAACATAGAAGAAACTACAACTGAGAAGATTGAGGATTGCAAAAACAAACGCTCGTGAAAGAATACAAGTCATCAACGCCAACAACTCCATGGAGAATGATACAAAAAAAGCTGAACCAACACCATAGATACTCAAACTTGCACCATTTCCAACAAAAAAATTATTTGGTCCTTCAAACTGTTAGAGTTGTTTTAAGGTTCACTAGTGACATGAAAACTGACACCAAAATCTGGTCTCCAGAAAGTATTAGCATTACCTTGTGTGTATGACTTCATCAATATAGCACTAGGTTTATTAGTATTATTAGATTCAATGTTTGGATTCACCAAAGTATTTGAAGTCTTGTAAGATCCAACTAAATAGGGAATAGATTGTTATATAGTTGAATCAATAAAACACAATGATCTAAAGTGACAGACATCAGTTGTAAGGCCAAATTTTAGACAAATTTGTCATTGAAAATTAACAAACTTGCCACCATGTCCTCTGGTAGGACCCCTCCACCGCTAGAGGATCCACTAAAACCTCCTCTTTCATTAGCACCTCGAGAGTAAGAATCTTGAGTGTAGTTCAGTGACAATGTAACTAAAACTTTAAGTCTCTTGTACATAACGATTACACCTTGTTTCATGACCATACAAGAGAGCTTCAATCTCATTAATATGAGGTGTGTGTTTCTTGCTTTCAATTACATAAACATGAGCATAATCATATGGAAGTCCTTACAAGCAAATTCATCAACATAGTTCTTAATTTTAAGCAAGTAATCCTCCATTGATTTTGAATCAAGTTTGACAGCTTGCCTAGTTGTACGAAGTTGTCTATCACGAGACTTAGTCTGAAGGCTAAAATTCTAATGAACCTTCTCCCAAATCTCATAAGAATGAGTGTATCCAAGAACTCAAGATAAAACAAATTTTTAGTGAGTAGACTGAAGCCACACCACCAATGTTTGATCTTGAACCTCCCAAGCCCCATAATACGTATTAACTATGTCAGTAGCACAGTCATGTTCATTAAGATATCTAGATGGAAAAAATGGATTAATAACAAAACAATGCAGTTTATGACTTAATTACTAGTTTAACATATTGACGCAAGTATAAGTAATTAGAATGATCAAATTTCTCGGCAATAGATGTAGGAAACAAAGTAGAAGCCACAGTAAGCGAAATGATGAAGAGCGCTAAGTGAAAAGAGAAAGCGCATAGCGAAAACAAACCAGAAAATCAGTAGTTCACTTTATGCAAAGCTAGGACGAATTGAGCAAAGTGAGATAAATTTTAGCAAAGCACAAATCACTAATGCAAGCGCACAATTGAGCTGAGAAAAATAGGAACCAAATGGTGATATAAACGTGGGGGAAATTATAGGCTCAAGAGAATGATACATCATAAAAACCATCTTTCTAATCACAAACAAGACTAGCGTGTCAGGAAAACGTCAGGCAACCACTATTTTACATCAGTCAAGGTCCGGAGTTACAAAATCTTTACATGCTAGAAAAAACGTGAAGACGTCAACAAGGTTTAGCAGCCACTAGCCGGACATGAATGACATTGTTCGTCTGAAGTCCAAAGGTTTGAGGGCTTCCTGGGGAAAAGGCTTTCCATCTGGTAGCCACAGTCCACCTTCATGAGGTAGCAGCACCTGCGGTTGGGCTTGGCTACTTCTCGCATCTCCAACACCTTCCTTCGATGGAACCTCTTGCTTTTTCTTCACAAATTCAAAAAACTCTGCAACTTGGCGAGCATATCTGCACCACACGCAAAGCAAAAAATTCCAATGCATTAAAGATCAATTGAAAAATAATTTTAATTCAATATATTTTCATGCATAAATCTCTCACAAATGGAATTCTAAAAGCAAGTACTGTAAAAGTTTAAGCCATTGCAGTGGGAGTAGACATACTTCCAATAAGGGGCTCAGGTCCCATACCTCACAAATGGAATCTAAAATCTGACATTTCCACCACGCACTGCGGCTCGGTTTACATTCACACACAACAAGGCTGTGCACTAGTCTAGTTGCATTCCAGGTAAAGACTGCATAACCAGCATCACAATTTCATAATCTATGATGCTCGTTTGTAATGGAGAGACATGGTGGAAGGCTCTAATATAAATTTATATGAACCAACGAGAACCACACTACAAAAGCTAACCATTATGGAGGGATAGCTGAAGTCCACATAAACCCCTCATATGTTAAAGATGTGGAGTTAAGGGTTTAGAACATAGCATACAACTAGTACAAGCTCAGCTCAACAACAGTCCTAACATAACAAAACTCCTTGGCACAATAAAATTCATAATATTCCAACGTAAGCAAAGAAGTCTGAGGGAATAAAAGGCATACTCCATCATAAGGAAAATGGAAAATATGAATAAGAGAAGTTTATCTTACTGTCTCTTTGCCTCAATATCTTTGCTGAAATCAATATTGGGTTCACAGTCCAGAACCAGTGCAGGAACCTGTGTAGTTAAAAGGGTTAAGCCAATCTGCCCCGGCAAATAAGAAATTCAAATATGAGATTTCCGAATATTATACCTTCTGAATGCATGAATGCATGTGACCACCCTCCAGATAAAAAACACGGTCTCTTATATCAGGGTGTAAAGAGCTGTCAATATGATGGGGTAGCTTATTGACTGCTAAAACTCCATGATTGCCACTTTGGAAGGGAAATAACCAGCTTTCATGTTTTTCATGGAGGTCACGGAGATAGTCCAGGGTGACTCCACCTTCTTCTTCTCTCTTCCGTAACATCATTCTCTTATGGCAAGTATCAGGACTTGCCCTAAGATAGATAAAACCATCAGGAACAAGTCCAGGCAAGGAAGACACGACAGGATCAAACCACGAGTCATAAATACTGATCTCCATCTCATTCATCCAATTGGCTTCATGAACAGCTCGCACAAAAACCTTAATAGAAGAGTGCGTAGTGAGATGGAAAAAACAAATACAGCAAAGGAATTCCCTTCCTCTCTAATAAAACCAAACAGAAAAGCACGGAAATGTGGTTTCAAATTCAGTAGTTGCTTGCTATTATTTTGTAACTGACATCCAAAAGAAGTTGCATCGGTGAGTGAGGAAAAAGGTAAACTACCACGCTCCCCCCAAATCTAAGGAAAGGAACAAGACCAATAGACAATCAACAGCCAGAGAGGATTTAAAGAGGGGGTCGAGAATACCAAAGGTGTAAGTAAAGACTCACCATTCTGTCACTGAAAACGCTCCTCTCCATCAGACGAAGAGGCTTGATTCCACCAGATGACTCTCTTTCCTGCATCACCCTTGTAACAAATACATAGTTCTGGAAGGTGTAGGCATACCTTTGTGGCTCCGCATAAAAAGCATCCAAAATATTAAAGTGGTCAGGTCCAACATCCTGCCACTTGTTAACGGGTTCAGGAACAATCTCAACAAGGTCACGCAATTCAATCGTTTCATTTGCAATTCTCTGAAGGAAGGTAGTCTTGCCAACGCTGATATTACCCTCAACACAGAATGTTAAGCGCTTCTTCTGCTGAGGCTGCGAAGAGGAATTCTCTTCCAACTCCTCATCGACACTCTTTTTGATGAAAGTAGTTATACTTTCAGCATGGTTCTTGTGGATTATCCCAACAGAACTCTGCAGATACTCAACCATCTTGTCACTGGATTTGCCAAAGAACTGCGGCAGATGACCCAAACAAACAGAACAAAAAATATTGTGAAATAGTCAGTATGAGCCAAAAAAACATTTATTTATCCTTCCTTCATAGCTGAAAGTAATATTATAAGAACTCGGGTAGTTATTTAATCTCTTAACTGAACAAGAGTGGACAAATAATTATAAGCAGTGGCAATTATTCATACCATTCCAATAAATTGAATTGGAAGATATTCAGCAGATCCAAACTCGGAAAAAAAAAAACGCAAAAGGAGCATTCAGTAGGAGATTTACTTTACCTTTCCTAGGAATCTTAGGTTAGGAACGTTAGACTCCTACGATTAGTATGACAATTTTCAAAATAATTCCGATAAATCTTAACATTCACAGAATCACGTTTAAAAATAATTTAGAAAACAAATTTATCCAAGTTCCAAGAAACATATACTTCAAACGTGTTCCAAGAATTTTGGTGTTCCAAAAGTGATTTCCTGGAATGAAAAAATGTGTTGTACATCAAACAAACTGAACATGATACACTAAAACAGCATGTGCAACTAAGAAACGGGTTTAAGATATATATACACATATATATATATATAGAGAGAGAGAGAGAGACCTTATCCTTGTAGAGTTGCTTGAGTTGAGCAACACCAGCGATACCTTTCTGAACGAGCTTTCTGAAATTTCTGGGTCCCACACCGGGGATGGCCAACAAATCAGGATTTGACGGAGAGGGAGAGGAAGTAGTAGGACCCTTTTGCCTCCTATTTAACCTGAGGCTAAAGGGTGTCTTCTCCTTGGCGTGGTTGCTCTCCACAGAAAAATCGCGAAGAGAGTGAGAGAAAAAGGAGCCGTGAGAAGCCGAAAACAAAGAGCGGTTTGGGGAGTGGTTAAGGAGAAGAAGGGTGTTAGTGGTGGTGGTTAGACTTAGCCTACAGACACAACAAGTATTGGAAGAAAACGAGAGATAGCGAGAAGAGAGATGAGGCCTGAGGGCTCCAAAAGGCTTCTTCTTGTCGGAGAGGGAAGAAGCAGGAGCAGTTGGAGGCTGCGGCGCGGCTGACATCGGTAGAAAGTTTGAAACTTGCGGAACGGAGAGAACAGAAATGGAGAAGAAGGGAAACGAAGATGAAGAATAACAACAAGGGCTTAGCAGTTTCTGCATTTCACTCACTCACTCACTCACTCACTCATAGTGAGGGCGGGAAGGGAAGGGTTTTAGGTTTAGCCTCTTTCTGTAATGTTTTGTGCTATGCTTTGCTCTTCTCACTCTTCTATTTTTCTATTCTAATATTCCCAACCAAATTGGATACGCATACACATTCCCCAATAAAAAGCAGAATTCAGAGGATTCAACGTAATTCTTTTCTGTAAATGCGGAACGGAATCAAACTACTGTATTTTTACTTATTATACTGATTTTTTTTATCTAATTAAGCATTTTTTTTTTGTAAATTATAATTTACTTTTTTAAAACCTGTTTTCCTTTTATTTCAGATATTCTTTTATTTACTGTTTTTACTTTTTTCTTATGAAAAGGACTATGAGTAAAATTTAGTATGATGTATCCAAGAGGAGGTTGCATAATTTTAAAGCCTTCTGTTCAAATTTTATTGTTCTTACATAATTTTAAAATTGGTTAAGTATTTTTTTTAGTCATTGAACTTTGACCTAAAATTGGAATTTGTTCATGTCTGAAATTTCGATACATTTCTCTCCTTAAATTTTAAAAATGAATGAATATAGTTCTTTTAATCCAACTATGTTAATATTTTTTTACGTGTCGAACGCGTTTCATGTTAGTATTAGAGTTGTTTACACTGCTTGACACATTCTTAGTTCAATATCTGTTGACAAATGTGTTCGACACCTACAAGAAAGTTAACATAATTAGGTTAAAAGGATTACATTTATTCATTTTGAAAGTTTAAGCATCAAAATGTATCGAAGTTTCGGATAGGGACGAATTTCAATATTGGGTCAAAGTTCAATTACTAAAAACATATTTAATCCTATTAAAAGGGTTAAGTATGTGTAGTTATTAAACTTACACACGAAATAATTGAAATTCATAATTTTTCTAAATTTTGATATATTTTAGTTCTTAAATTTTATAAATGAGTAATATAATTTTTTTAATCCAATAACATTTGATTACTTTCATACATCTTCTTTAGTTATGAGCTTCATTAGATATGCTAAAAATGACTTAGAGTTTACCAGCATAAGTGGTTGGTCATTATATTATAAAGGTCGTTCTCAAAATTATGATAGCATTGGTTGTTATGACTGTGGAAACTCCTCATAGTATGGTTATTGATCATATGATTTAAATGGATGCACTACCAGTTGGAAATTTGAATCATAATCCATTTAAAAATTGCATTATTGATTATTTTTGTAATGGAAAATAAATTCCATATGAATATGATGCTAAAGATTTATTTTACAAATACTACAAAACCTTATTTATGCAAAAAAAAAAAAATCAAAACAAACTAGTAACATGTTAAATGATATGTGTGAGAATCTAGAAAATGACTTAAAAGCAATGGTGTTGAGAACACTATACTATTTTAATAATGAAAGGTTTAAGCTATGTAAAGGTTTCTAATGATTGAAATTCATTTTTATAAAACCACCATCTTTTAAAAAATTCTCTTTGGGATTCCTCTATGCCTTCTCTCATCGTTTCTAACTCTAATCTTCATTTGGTTGAATATCAAAGACCATAGAACTGATCCTAGCGAAGAGTTCTACATTTCCATCTGATCAAAGAGTCAAATAAGGTAAGTTTTCATTTTTCCCTATTTTAGGCATTTTAGCTTTTGGGTTGCATGTGGGCCTTAGGGTGATGCATGTGACTCAAGGTTGCTTTTGGTGAATCTTTGTTACTCTATGATCATGATGTTATGATTATAACTCTAATCGGGGTTTTGATTGGTTGTTTAGGCGATCTTGTGTGTGTTTAGGGCTTTAGAGCAATGTGTAAGAAAAGGGGTTTTCTAGATCTTAAGTGAAGGAAGCTAATTTTTATTTGTATATGTTATGTTTGTTCTAATTGTTGATCGTAATTTGGATGCTATGATTTTTGAATTGTGAATTATAACTTGCTTTGGTATGTATTGTGTTGATTATTTATAAATTTTACATTGAGTTGTGATATGCATGAAAATTTTGGTATGGTTTTGTTTTAGAATATCTTTACGTGAGTCTCGAATTGAGTAATGTGGCACTTCTTGAGTAAGGAACCTGAAAGTTTAGGTATTTAAGGGTTTATTAAGTGGGGATTAACTCAAAAGTGCCAAATTACTTAGTCCAAAGCTAAAAAAGGAAGTTTTTGGTATTGATACACCATTGAAACAGTGGCCATTGACTTAGGGGCGTAAGGTGTCACTTTTGGACTTTAATTGGTGGGATCTTTGATTTGAGGACTATAGTTAGAAAAGTTAGTCTCTTATATTTGTCCTATTTTAGGTTTCTCTTTTGTGAAAAGCTTCTTATTTGTGGTTTTGGTTTGATCTTGGAATAAAATAATGTATATGGTGAATGATATATGTGTATAAATTGATATGTAAAACATGCTAATGTGATGAAATATATATATATATATATATATATATATATATATATATATATATTTTGTGGTTAATGTATGAAGTTTATTTGAATAAAATGTGGTAAATGTGGAAACACAAAGAATACTTGTGAGAATGAAGGCTTGATGGATATGTGATTTTATGAGGAGGTTATGCATGTAGTTGATTTGACTAGTTTAAGGAAATGTTATCAGGTTTGAGGAATGTTATATGTGGATTGAATATTGTGTTTGAATTGTATGGTCATATAATTCCTAAGGAGGAATGAATGATACTAAACTCTCATACTCATATAGAGGAAGGAGTCCAGATGTGAAGAGGGAAGGAGGTTCCTATAGCTTGGTCTTGGGGTCATGCTATAGGTGAACTCACTTTATCATGAAAGAGGGGACCATGTATCATTACTAGAATTGTAACATTGGGGATTTCATTTTACATGACAAAGCAAATTTTATAACGTTTCAATGGATGCATAAATTCAGATAATTGAGTCTAGGTTATATGGATGTTAACGATTAGGAATTGTCTTGCGAAATGAGAATTGTTGTCTTGGACAAAGTTGGTTTATCGCTATTGAAAAATATATTATTATATAAGAATTATATATGTATGTTTAAGTTGTCATTGACTTACCCTCATTTGTTTGTTGGTTGTTGGGTCTCTTTTGCAATGATCACTTGTATGGTGTGAGCAAATGATTGTAGGTCATGATGGTTATATGATACGATGTAGTTTAATAGTCTTGTTTCATATTTTGAAGGAAGTTATTAACTTTTGTATTTTGAAAGACTTTAAATTTTGTGATAAGACTTTAAATACTTTATGTTTATATGCTTATATACATTTCTTTTGCTCAGTTGTTTCATACTTAACGTATAACAATCTAAAAGAGTAGAAATATTATATTTTCTTGGGTTGTTATAATATGCACATAAATTGTTAGTTCAATAAAACTTAATAAAAAGATCAGATATTTATAAATTAAATCAAAACTATGCACATAACAATAAATTTGTAAAGTAAAATTCAATTAAAGTTTATTCTAGTCAAAAAGGATAAAATTAAATTAACTATAACACACAATGGGTGATCTGATTTTTCTCTAGTCTTAGTAGTCCCTTTATTCTCCTTTCTTTAATCCTTAATTTCCTTTATTAATCTTGTATAACGTCTCCTCTTAATTTTGCTTTCCACCTTTATTGTTGTTCTTCAATATCCAACCATTCATTTTTCCTTTGAAACCTTCCGTAAATGCTCATCAAATCGATCATTTCCTGACTAGGCCTCTACTAATGTTGGGCCTACCACTAAACAACCCCTTCAGCCTGAGCATTGCTATGCGTAGGGCTGTAAGAAGCCATCAAGATTTTACTGATTTGGACCTTTAACCCCTCCAGCCTAAGCATTATTATGCGTAGGACTAGAAGGATCCATTAGAAATTTCTCTGTTTGAGGTCGTGTAACATTGGATCTTCTTTAAAAGTTTGGCTTTCATAAATGGGTGTTTCATTTGCATTAGTCAGGCAAACCATCATTCCCCAAGATTGCATCCTCATACGTCTTTTGTTTCTTTAGAGATAGATAAACTTAACTAATGAATAATACAGATTAATTTTATTGCTAATAGTTTAGTTAATTTTGGTTTAAAACAATTCAATTAATTAAGGTTAAGTACAATTAAGTTAGTTTTGCCATGTTCTGCATATAAGAAAATCCTACACCCTTTCAGATCTATCGCTATCAATTCTATACAACTCACTAGAAAAATATTATATAAACCCCTTGCATACATGTTGTAAGTTTGTCATTTCATTATCTTTTCTTTTTCTCAACTAGGAACAACATATTTCATATTTTCAATGCAACCAACTGTAAGTTTTGAAATGGTTGAAATGCCAAAAAGGGGGTTGAATTGGTTAGTTAAAAAATAAGGTGACTTATAAAAGCCTAAAATAGTTTTCAATTGAATCAAATCAATCACCAAGTATGGATGCAAGCACTCATGGATTGGACACTTCCAATCTATCAAAAACAGAGTTAGCCGATTGATTTCATTAAAAAGATACAAACATAAACAGTATTGATAGAATCAACATGTTAAATCACAAAAGCAGTCGACTGAAAAATTGGGAAAACTGCATAAATGCGAATTTGTGATTTAAAGCAAGATCAATATGAAAGATCAGTCAAGATATGTTCAAATGAGTTACACAAACATGAGCAATGCTGCAGATAACATCATATCACAATTCTTCAAATTTTAAAGTGTAATACAAGAGAGAAGGGTTAGAGAAGTGATCAATGCATAAGATTTTTATACTAGTTCACTCAAATCAGAGATACATCCAATTAGTCAGGACAACTCAAGCTTGACTTTGCACTATTTCAAAAGATTTAAAAAGTTTACAACATGACACTTTTAAAATATGCAAGATCACACACACACACACACACACAATGACTCTTGATTCACACAAGAATCAAACCAGCATAGCAAGACACCTCTTGCAGACCTGGAAAACCACCAAGCACAACCTAAAAGCTTAAGAAATATCAAACCTCAATGGTAGAACAACCTTACCTACCACAACCACCTTCTCCAAGTTTCAAACACCAAGCAAAATGCTCCAAGAATGATACAAGATCAATCTTCAAAAACTGCACACTGTTTGATCACGAAAGAGAGAGAATTCCACAATTTCCAGTATGATTTCGCGCTAAAAAATGGTCTTCATACCTCTCTTTCGAAAAATACAACTTTTATAATCAAACTGTTACAATTTAATATGTTGATTTTCAAATCAATCGGTTTATTTCACTTAACTTAAGTGAAATCAGTCGATTACAAAATAAATCAATTGATTGAATAAGTTTCAGTTAAGACTATTGGAGCTAACCTTTTAATCAGTTAAAATTCCATTCAACAAATTAAAAGACACTATTTAACCTATCGAAAAACATTTCAACAGATTAAAAGACACAACTAAGACCCTACATTTAATTAATACAAACTGGTCTACAACATGAATTACAATCTTCAGGCTTGTTTTCCCTATGATTAATCCAGATAGAGAGCACACATACAATGCTTGATTAACACGTGAAACATCAAATCTCCATATCTTCATCAATGGAAGCATGGCTCCAACATGTTCCAAGTAACTTCAAGTATATTCATCAAATCTTCAAGCACCAAATCATCTAGGCTATTTATGCCAAGACCAACTTGTTTAAGACACAAACTAACCATGATTTACTAATTCAAGACTCTCTAATATAAAAGTGCTATAAAACATCTCTATAAGATCTTACTTTACTTTAAATATATCTCATTTTTGTCACATTATTTTCAATTTTTTACTTTAATATAAACATAAAAATCTTATTAAACTTGAACTTCTTACAAATTTTCTATTTGCACTTCAATTTTTTTTAAATCTTAAAAAGTTAATTTAAGACACTTGAAATTTTAATATTTCAATACACTTGAAATTCTATATAAAAGTTAATTTTTCAATGCATATTTTAATATTAATTAAAATTATTTAAATATGAAATAAAACCTATGGAATTTTATGATTTTGAAAGCATATCAACTTATTAATTATAAAAATATGTGAGCAAATACAAATACAAATGAGATGTTAAGGAGAAAACCAAATTTTAGTAAGACGAATGAGTTATTATTCTTTCTATGTTTCATTTTAACCAAACCAGAAAAAAGAGACTTATTTCCACCCTGACACACTACTCATTTTCAATCGAATCATTCCTTAATAATCTAAACAAAGGTTTAACGTGACCAAGGAACTTTTTGGCCCAAGAAACAGAGTTTCCTTCAACCTTTACAAGAGCACAGTAGAAGACGAAAAATTTGACCATTTTGAACAAATTCATATTTTTTTTTTCAAAATGATGACATGGGTTGCACACTTGTCTGCACGTTGAAAACCATCTACATATTATGCGCTTATTTTTAGCTCAGTCTGTTTGGGTTCAGTTTCAATTCTCTACACTACGGCACTGTTCTGGAAAAGTAAAAGACACTTATTAAAGCAAAGTAATTAAGAAAAAGGTCTATTTTTTTTTTTGTTAAGTTGAAGTTGAAAGTAATAGAAAGAGAAGTGAATTATGAATTGAAAGTCTGGAGTCGTTGAAACACAACGCATTTAATAAGCTCTAAAATCAGTTGGTTCCTTAGCATATTTTTTCCCTTTATATTTTTTTGGCATTCATACCCAACAACTTAACTCCTCCAACCCTCCCTCACCACGGAAAATCAAACAAAAAGACAAGAGATAGCGATAAAGGAAGAAAATCAGGGACCATAGTAGGCAGAGAAGAGGAAAAACCCCGGCTTTCTTTGTTTTCCGAGGAGCAGTGAAGAAAGTGAAAGATGGGTAACAGTTTTATTTGCATGACTAAGAAGGATTCGAAAGATGTTGGATCGAGAAGCAAGAGAATGGGTAGATCACAGAGGAAGCTTGTGAACGAGGAAGAGTTGCATCTTCAGGCACTGTCTATGGCACTTCAGCAGCATCAATTGTCTCAGAGGTTCGAAGGGTCCATGTCTCGGCGAATTGGCTCCTCTAGAAGGCATGCGGTGTCTGAATCTTTTTCAGCCAACAAGCAGGTGTGTGCCTGTTTTGTTTATTTAATTATTTATTATATTATATTTGCCACGAATTGTGGGTTTTGATTGAAAAGTTTTGATTTTTGAATCATTTATTCACTGCCAAAAAGTAGCTTGTCATGATTAAGATCTTTGTGTATATGGGATGGGTAGAAGTGAAAACTAGTGTTTGTGATCAGTGCAGCATGTTGACCCAAAATATCAAGCCAGGGCTGAAAAGTGCACATACAAAAAGAAATCAAAGGGCTACTTTTTTCAGGTTTTTATTTATTTTTAGATAAAAAAGGGGCTTGTTCCCTTTGTGCCTCAAAAGGTGCATCTAGAAAAGTACATGGCCAATTCACTGTGCTTTCAAAGAAGATGCGATTTGTTTATGATTAGTTGCCCGCATCCTGTACTGGTTAACATACCCCACTTTCCTTGATTCTGTTATATACTTGTGCATTTTGACCCTAGCTGTTCTGAAGCTTCATGGGAAAATGCTTTTCTTCTAGCCTTTTAGGATATTCTAGCACAATTGTCTAAAGAAAAAACTGGGGCTGTTGTTTCATGGTTGGAGATAGAATGTTTTGAGAACTAGAATGGAAAGGAAATTGGTTAGGAAGCGTTGTTGGTGGTCAGACATTAGCTATAATAGGGTATAACAATGCTATCTCTTTTTCGATTGTGCATGTTAAAAAGTTAAAATATGTATGAAATATTTGCCTTAGTGTATCCTGTGCAGGTTCCAATAAATCTGGAGAACATTAAAATAAAAAAGTTTGTACTAATCCATGGAGAAGGTTTTGGAGCATGGTGCTGGTACAAGACTGTTGCTCTTCTAGAAGAAGCAGGGCTGCTCCCAGTTGCCTTAGATCTTACTGGCTCTGGAATTGATCTCACAGACACTAACAGTGTCACTACATTGGCTGATTATTCAAAACCTTTGACTGTTTATCTCGAAAACCTTCCTGAGGATGAAAAGGTTTGGCTGTGTGACATTCAACATTCTTGTAACTTGAAGCATGTTATTATACATCATTCTTTTATATTTCATGAAGATGGAAACTTTGCAGGTTATTCTTGTTGGTCATAGCATTGGTGGTGCATGTATTTCATATGCGTTGGAACATTATCCTCAGAAGATCTCAAAAGCAATTTTCCTTTGTGCTACAATGGTATCTGATGGTCAAAAACCTTTTGATGTTTATGCTGAAGAGGTATCCAGTTAGCTTCTTTTTGTTGACTTATGTGATCAGTTGAATTTTTGAGAGTGGTGAGATACAGTCCTACTTAAATTATTCACAAAAGCTTCCCAAGTATGGAACCATTTCTTACCAATTATGTTATATGTGGGACATGTATTGCACTTCATCCTTTCTAAACCTCTAATATGCTAGTTCTGGAGGAAAAAGTTCTTTATTTTGTATTTTCTTCCTTGAGTGAACATGTTTTGTTTAGTTTATTATTTCTGTTATTCTGATTCCATCCCATTTTACTTTTTTTTTGGAATAGTTCTCACTAATTATCTGCACTGCAGCTGGGATCTGCTGAACGTTTTATTCAAGAATCAAAGTTTTTGATACATGGGAATGGTAAAGATAAGCCCCCGACAGGGTTTATGTTTGAGAAGGAGCAGATGAAAGGGTTATATTTTAACCAATCCCCAGCGAAGGTACACAGAATTTAAGACTATTTCTAACTTCTTTTCCTCAAAGTTTTTTTACCTGCTATATTCTGACTCATTCAAATTAGATACTTCAAGTTGTATGATTTGTGCCCATATACCTTCAATGATGATCACACCTTTTATCTTCACTGTTTACTCCACTTGCAAGCTTCATGCTTGCAGAAGATTTAAATTGACGATCCCCATTAGTGCAATAAGCCAAACACAACTTTGTTCTCCCACCTATAGTGGACACGAACAGTTTTGTAATTGTTGTTGATCTATGAGCTTTGAGTGAGGTACATAACGCCCTCAGAACTCAAAATTAGCTTGCTGGTTTTCAACCAAGCCCGCTTTAAGTTGAAGAAGTAAATCCCTTCTCTAAAAGCTCATCCGTTGTAGTTGTGTTATACCCCTTTCCAAATGCTTTAGGACAGAGTTATGATTTCATAAAGGTAGGTCTTTATGGACAAATCTTCGAAACGATTTCTTAAACTTGTTTTTTTTATTTTGAAAGTTGTTTAATTGCCCCAGAAAAGGAAAGAATTTCTTAAAGCAGATAACACAAAGCAGAAAGTAGTCAACTGGATCCTTTAAAGTTTGAGTAAAGGGAATGTGGTCAATTTAGGATTCTTATTGATTCTGATTTTCTCACACACGTGACCAGAATGATAGCTTGAGCATTGGGATTCAATCCCTTTTGCTTCTACTTGATTCTTGTCATTTTTATTCCTTGAACAAAAAAGGAGAATTTGACCTGACTCTTGGTTTGCTTTTCAAGACTGAGAAGGAGCAGAATTGTTGAATTTGTAGGTTCCTGATTTTTTTTCTTCTTCTATTATCCATTTTGGATCCGCTTGAACTCGTTGGCGTTGTGGAAAATGTTACCGGAGGTTTTTATGTTTCTAGGAGTCTGTTTGGGCAAATTTATGCTGAAGCACTTCTAGAAGGAGAGTTTCTACACATTTTAGCTTATGAAGAAGCTTATTTCATTTTTTTTTTCTTCTAATTTTTCTTTTCGAAAAGAGCTTCTTGAGAAATTTGTCCAAAAGACACCAAGTGTTGTTATGTTAAGGTGATATTTGTTCTTTTCTATTCATGACATTTTTATTTGTGGTTGTTGCATTAACACTTAGAAGTTCTGATAATATTTGGAATGAGTTGTATTTCAGGATGTTGCTTTAGCCATGGTTTCCATGAGGCACAGTCCTCTTGGTCCAATCATGGAGAAGCTGTCTTTATCTACTGAGAAATATGGCAGCGGGCGCCGGTTTTACATTCAAACATTGGATGATCGTGCACTTTCACCAGATGTCCAAGAGAAGCTTGTGAGGGAAAATCCACCTGAAGGAGTTTTCAAGATCAAAGGCAGTGATCATTGTCCATTCTTCTCCAAGCCTCAATCTCTCCACAAAATTTTGGTGGAAATAGCTCAAATTCCATAGCTTAATGCACAACATCATTTGTTCTATCTTTCCATCTCTTAGGATCACACAATTGTAGAGTTGATATTGCTTTTTCTATATTGACCATGAAACAGGAAGCCCAATTGGGAGAAGTATTTTTATTTTTATAATCTTGAAATATAATAGAGGAAGAAGCATGATTTTATCCCATTTAAGACAATATTATCCAATCAGTAAGTGACCTCTGTAAGTTTTTTTTTGTGTATAGAAATATTTTATAGTTCTAATTCTGCTTTGACAACTAATTTTTGTTGCGAGTTCATGTTAGAGTAAAATGGGAAAATATTCTCTATACACTTTGTCTATGCATTAAATATTTTCTAATGTCAGTCTATGCTATATAGTGTTCCAACATCGTGGTCATAAACCAAAAAAGAAAAAGAATCTCTAAGATTGTAGGAAGTGTCTGTGACCTATTATCCTTCCCATCTGTACTTAAGGAACCTTCTTTCAAAATTCTATAATCTCTTAGGAAACTTCTTACAAGGAAACAGAAGTTAATAATTTTACTGGTTCTTACTATTTAAGAAATTTTGTAGTGTTACTGTCCAAGATTATACATTTGAGCAAGACAAAACATACAGGAACCATCGAACATAAATCAAAATACCTTAACAGGTTCCTAAAGCACATTTCGGTTGGGGAAGATGCATGCATGGTGATGGGGTTTGGCAATCCGTGTACGAATACGAGGAAACTCTTGACCATGTAAACAATCACCCTATGTCTACAAGGAAATAAGGAATGCACACACATACATACATACTAATTGATTAAGGTTTGTACTCTGGTGGGTTAGAGTTCTGATACATCACCAAGATGATAATCTAGTAATAAATTCTCACCCAGCATTCACCAACCAATTAACAGCTGATATTAATATTGAAAATTAAACTACTTGGTGCTGCTCAAACGTCAACGTCATAATATTAATTGAGCTTTGCCATGCAAAGTCAATCTTAGCACAATGGGGTCCCTCTTCATCAACTCCAACATGCATAGATCTCCTTCTGATAGATCGTTGTCCCTCATAAATTTAGCCCATCCCCTCGATATTATTAATGCTCTGCTACGGCTATGACATGAGCAAGAAACATTCCACTGCTCTCCGTTACTATTTTGGAGCATCATACCAACACCTGGCTTCAGATACTTGCAAGCAAATTCAGTTGACACATACTGCATAAGGAACACCAGCTTTAATTTGATCAGTGCAAAACATTATGCATGTATAATTCACTACTTTGTTTTAACTCTATATTGAAGCTAAATTATTCTCACCAATCGAGAAGACTTGATGGTACAAGTAACAAAAGGGTTTCTTGGCATCAATCTATCACTAGGAGTAGCAACATGCTTTCCTATCTCCCAAGAAGAGTGATTTCCTCTGCATCCACTTTTGACTTGTTTCCCATGAGAAAAATCACCTTTTCTCTTCCTTACCTTAGCCCCACTCGGACGTATTAAATTCACATCATCTTCATCACCAGTTGCTACCCCATTCCCCACCATAAGCTCTTTCTTTTTTGTTTCATGGCCGTCGTGCTGCTCATTCTCAAACTTGGACCTCTTCCAATTCGCCGAGTTTGGTTCATTAGTGCCCCGAGTTTGGCGAGGATAACAAATCTCAGCAGCAGTAATATCAAATATAAGAACACGAAATTTTGAGTTCCCGACATATCTGAAAATTAGGTGGGAACCATACCCTAGAGAATAGTAGTTTACAAACTCTCGCCATTCGCTGCCGAAGAAAACATCTTTACCACATTTCTCCAACCTCATTTTCCAAACACAACCATCAGGAACAGTAATTGTAGCAACAGTTGATAGTTCATTTCCAAATCTCTTTATAAATTCCTCGGGAATTCTCTGCAGTGATCATTTCCTTAATTAGTTACTCACACTAAGTTGATAATTTAAACTACAACACTTTCTTCTCAAGTGAAGAAAAGGAGCAAAGAAGAACATGCTTCCCAAGTCATGTGCAATGCCATAGTTATAACTATTTAGCTTACTCAACAGCATCAAATGTTAAACATGCAAAGAAGTTACAAAGTATCTAAACAGTGAGAGAATGAAACAAAAAAGAGATAAGTGCAAAACATTTTTTAAACGAAAAAGGAAAAGGATTCATTTTTTTTTAAATGAATATATTTAGATGCATAGAAGTACAAACAATTAGGCTAATCTTCCTCCAAGTTCAAAACTTTCCGGTTGTGCGCTTATAGAACATAGACAAATCTCCAAAGTTTGATCTAAAAAAGGAAGGAAGCATGCAGAATGATGCATGATGGAGGTCAAAGAAAGAAGAGAAAGAAAAAAAAAAAAAAGCAATCAGAAAACGATTAGTTTTGTTTTTACCGTTTGGTTAGCATGAATAGCAGAGGGAAGTATGACCTTCAGAAAATGATTAGATTCCCTCTTCGCCGACCTTCCGCCGTGCTTTCTCCGCCGATCTTCCATTAGAATAGAGGACTCTACCCACATCCACCACTTCTTGGGTTGACAAGTTAACATAATACCATATATATTCTTTCGCGCATAAATTAATTTTATTTTTAATTTTCGTATCTTATAATTACATTTTAAATTTAATTATTTCTAATTGAGTTTTTATTATTTTTATTTTTATTTTACATATTTTTTAATTAAGTATGTATTATTTAAATTTTTTTTCATTAATTACTTGATTTAATTGATTTAGTTATTATTTGTCCTCACTTGTTAAAAGATATAAGGTTTTATGTCTGGTAATAGAAGAAGAAACTATCTTACTATCATTATGATGGTTGAAATCCTTCTTGACCATTTAACATGTTTTCAAATAGAACAATAAAAATCATTTTACAATAATTGAAATATCATTATTTTATATCGAATACACACCCTCACAATTACTAACATTTTGTTTACAAGTCATCAAAATGAATGAGTAAAATAAGAGGTTATCCATCTAATGAAAAAATAATAGAAAAAAACTTAATTGGAATATATATATATATATATATATATATATATATATATATATATATATATATATATATATATATATATTTTAATATTCAATAAAACAAAAACAAACATATCACAAAATACAAAATTCAATTGAAATTTATGAAAGAATTGAAATTATTACATTTTAACTTTAATCTGATTTATTAAATACAAAATAAATTTAAATTAATAAAACGTATTTGTTTTTTTTTTATATTTATAGTGATCATAAATATCTTTTATTGGAGATAATTTTGCTGGAATAGTTAGTTAGGACACGAAGAGTAATGACTATTAAAAAATATTTTATTTTAATTTATTTATTTTACTTCATTGTACGAGATTAATAATCTGAATAAGATCTTTTGGCTATATGAAATATAACTATTTTTTAAATAAAATTTTTAACACTTAACTTTTAAATAATTATTCTTTTATGATAAAGTGATACAGATTTTAATAAAAAAATGTTAAAAAGTTAAAACAATGAAGACATTATCATAAAATAAGTAATATATTTATTAATACATATTTATTTGACGTGTGATGTGAAAATAGAAATATTATTTAAACTTAAATACATTTTCAATCCTGTAAATATGTTAAGTTTAGCCTTAATACTAAAACGAAAAACATTAATTAAGATATTAAAGATGATAAAATTATAAAAATTAATATATTTTAGGTGTAAGATTCAGTTAAATCATATATATATATATATATATATATATATATATATATATATATATATATATATAAAGTATTATTAAAAAATTATACTTGAAATTGAAATAAAAGAAAAATGGTTTTTCATCAATTAAATAGTTTATACTTTAGTCTATTATCACGAACGTACTTATATTTTTGTTTACTTTCTAAAACCAAAAGGAAGGTTGTAGTTTTCTACGACGTTGCGAGTAGAGACAAAATCCAGTCTTCGTGATTCAATGGTGCAAGGTGAAAAAAGTCGTCATTCAAGGAGTAAAAGTTAATTATAGCATAAGAATAATATTCTCCAATGGCTTACCTCGACAGAAAGTTTCAAATTTCTTTAGTCTAAACAAACATCCTGATCAACCTTCAATAGGTAACTTATTTTTCGAATCAACTAAACGAAAAAACCATTATAAACGCACTATATTCCTAGTGTTGAACTTTTTACAAAATAATTAATACAACTAAACAAATTTATGTTGTGATAAATACAAATGGTATTAGCCCAAGCCATTCATTGAGCAAAGAAAGGGGTTAAAATAGGATAGGATGAGATGGAAGAAAAAAGGGTCAAAAGAGGGATGAGGTGTGAAGAAAGGGGGAATTAGAAATTACACAAAAATTCCTCTTTTTTGCGAATCTATTAAAAAATCTTCATTCATGGAATATGGATGATTCTTGAGGACCAAGGGCGTTATAATATCCTTACAGAGTAACACGTACACCATGTGCACGCCAAAATTAAACTACTATCCTTCAATACAAAATACTATATAACCAACTGCTTGTCCACTGAACGGGACAAGATTTTTCACTCTTTCCAACATAGTGTCCCATGTTATGTACCAAGAACTTTACAGTTACAACCCAAACACAAACATTTCCCAACACTGAAATATTCTCAATTCAAGGAGACACGAACCATAATGAGTCTAAACCCACCCATATGGTTAACAATGCCAATCTGTTTTCAGTAGATAATCATGTCAACGAGGTCTGTAACTTTGCATTCCCTTTATTGTGCAGGCTCCGTCAGGCAAACAACTGGATCATTTTACTGCAAAAATCCAGATGTGACATCAGAAACCAAAAAAATTTCAGAAAGTAAGAATGCTATTAATCACATAAAAAAGAAATTGATCCCTCTTATGAGACCCAGTAAGGTTACTGCTTTGAGACTTTGAAGGTTACAGGTTATATTTCCACAAACAAAGGTTACTGCTTTGAGACTTTGAAGGTTACAGGTTATATTTCCACAAACAATCTCTCAGGTTGTATGGGTAGGGCTGTACATATATTTATCCTCCCCCACCGTGAGGGGCTCTAACACTAAGTCCTTCTTCTAAAGAATCAACGTTCAATTATTCAATGAAAATCAATTTTAAGAAAAGTATAACATGATGCACATACCTTTCAAGTCTCTTAGACTCAGGTTGACCTTAATTAGTTGTGGATGATGAATGATGTCCTTAACAGAGACCATAGCTCAACTTTGCAGGAATGATGTCCTGACTGAGTAGACATAATCTGTTTTACAACATTACTAAGTTAATTGCAGTATTGAATGTAAACAATACTCTTTAGTTCAACCTGTCCAACCAAATTAAGGGTAAAGCGGCATCTTTTTGTAAGGGCACATTTGTTCAACAAAATAACAAGGCTAAATTTATAGCAACAAAATTCTTTATCAAATCTTCCAGTATGGACAAGGATCAACAATACCAGATGTCAGATTTGACATTTAGAGGCATCGGATCAACTTAGTATAGTAATCAAGTACCATATTATTACATGATGGTAAAGAAACTTAGTCAAACAATCACCTTATTTCAATAGATTTTAACCAACAAAATAGCAGTATATATAATAATCCAATCATTGGAAACAGGAAAATTCTTACATGAACTCAGTGTAGTTATGTGGGACCCACTAGTTTTTTTTTCTTCACATGAGAGAGAAGATAAGCATGGAAATAAACATTCAGTCACAATAATCAATTACATGGTACATATAAGCATATTTTCAATTACAGATAAGATTGTCTCAAAGAGATGATAATTCTAATTCTCACATGCTGCAAGAACCTATTTTGCTTTATCACTGAGTATTAAAGAAGTCCAAACCATGGGTTAGCACTTGATACAGTTAGAGAAGCTAATGTTTTTATTTATTGACATTGCCATCTATAAAGCAAGTTTGAATCTATCATCTCCCTTCCTAATCAGTGAATGAGGCGACCAGAGCCAAGGTTCAAAGGCTCCTCTAATTTCTCCTGGAGTCTCCTCTTATAGCTCTAACTAAGCATTCACAGGCTCAGCCTATTTTTTAAAATGGCTAACCACAGTAGTTTCAAATCTCACTTCAGAATGACAATACTATACATTTTCAAAGCTCACCACCCCAATGTAAAGATGCGAGAACTTCTACACTTTGTCATAGTAAACAAAAATTTAAGCAATAAACTCTTAAAATAACTACTTGAGACCTTGTTTTGCATTTGCTTTAAGAAACGCATTCATATATACACAGAATACAAGGATTCAAATGCTTTTAATCACGTGCAATCATATTTCAATGTTTTCCCAATCCATCAAACGTTCACTTAGACTTCAACTGGTTAGATATTATTTCTATTTTGATGTGATATTCCTATAATCGTAATCTTCTTCAATCAAGTATATATTTGTGAAGCTAGCATCACATAGTAATTCAGTTTCATGACTAAAAAAATCAGTAATCATGTTGAATCACATAGAAGAAATAGTAGACTCCTTTGGGACAAATATATGCAAATACTTCGGAATGAAATAAAACTTTAAAATATCGCATGAAATGAAATTACAGTGAGAGGAAGATGGGCAGATGATTTGGTCATTGATACTGATAAGTAAAAATTGTAATGAGTGAGGTCTAAAATCCACACCATGGCCTTTCCATCCTTTTCTCCTTTTTATTCAACTAAATTGGGGTTAACTGAAGCCCATGCCACCGACCTACACTATGCTTTCTACAAACATATCTTTTTAATAAAAAGTTCTAAAGTGCACTCAAGGTAAGGGAGCAATGTAAGCAGTCGTGGACCTACATTTCTAACCTATTTATAAAACAAAAGTAGTAAAAAACAATCACATAACAGTTACAAGTAGCCAAGACCAATTTCAGTAAAGATTTTCAAAGTGATAAATCATAATATCAGAATGAGATGCTAGTCCCCCCAATACAATAATCTCAGGTACAAGAGGAAACATACGACAAATGCAAATCAGGCTTACCACATATTTTAAGACCCTGAAGAAGATTTCTGAACCCAGACTTGCTTCTGCAGACATAAGAAGTACCTTACACACAACGAATCAACAAAATTAATAATCCAAAATATATCAGCATATCACATGTATACCTCATGAGCACTGTGTCCAACACTTTTCTTTGAAGGTTTCCCTTCACTTATACTGACTGCACCATCATCCTTCACTACATAGGAAGCTCCACGACGAGCAAAATTTCTTTGTGAACCTAGAGGGTTCAAAAGTATGGTTGAAACAAATTTAAACTAAAATAAGACAAATAAACTCTATTATCAGTCTTTAATTTATAAACAACAGTTAGTAAAGAGACTCCAACCATTCTCAATAGAAGGATTGCCTCGTCCACCTGCAGAAGCAGAGAACTCATTGCCCCTGTTCCCAGAAGTAACATTTTCTTTTACTTCTCCTGTTCAGGTAAGAAAAACACCACCAAACTCAGATTTATTTGTGAAGCAGTGATATCATACTGTTTATACTAAATATTCGAAATTAATACATCATTTATTTTGTTTGTAAACAACTCACAATAGCCTAGTCAATAATCATACCTTCAGTGGATTCAGGATTTGACAGAGTAGGTTGTGCCATTGAGGATGATGAGTAGTCACCACCCGCATGTGGAACATCTGAACGACGAAGAGGTGTCCAAACACCTCGATCAGGTCTATCCTTGTTTCTAGTACGCTTTTCTGCTTTCTCACCGCTACCCAAACCATGTGGATCCCTTTTTACGAATTTTTCATCCAAAGCCCTCTTAGAATCCCCTTCAGAATTAACTTGTGCAGTATCATGATTTGAATGTTGATCATTTAACCCAGACCTTGAGCCAAAAGGACGAGGTGGCCGCTTCCCATTCTCTGAGCTTAAAATTTGAATTTTATGTTGTGTTCCAGTAATAGACTGACTTTGACGAGCATCATTATTTAGAAGTATGCTCCTAATCAATCGTCCACTATTTTCCCGTCTCTGGTTCTGTTTTGCAGGAGTTGAAATAGGAGAATTTCCAGATTGTACGTTTTGCTGTTTTACTGTACCCTCAGTGGCCTGAAAATTCCATAAAAATGTTCATAATAACAAATTTACAATGATGACCATATTAACTTTTGAGCCCAGGTTTCACAGGGCAGTTGACTGATTAGACAGCTTCAAAATAATTTCAGGAAGATGTAACACTCAATTGCTTCCAACCAGAAAATAGTTTTCTGGTGTCTACTTGTATTGAACACGAACTAAACCTCGTATCGCAGGGGAGACAGATATAATTTTACTTAGTCTTGTTTATTATGAAGAAAATTATTTAAAGAAAATAAGAGATATTATCATATTAATGTGATTAGAAAATGCAGAAAAATGGGGGAAAAGCAGGTATAGTTGAAAAGAAATGAAACGTTTAGAGGTAAAACAAAACCTACACTGGGAATTTCCCGTTGTTTCCCTTTCAGAAGAAGGATTTTTTTCTTTCCTGAGTCAGAAGACAGTGGAATTCCGGAAATGGAACCTTCAATGCCATGCACTGCAAATTCATCAATCACAAATAAGAAAATTAAAACACTTACAAGCTAAAATATATGAAATTCAATTAGAAACTTAAGCACTGTTATACTATGGCTAAATCTTAAAAGTGCAAATTAAGAACAGCAAGCATGTCTCCAAAAGAGTGATGGTTCCAACCACCACTTTCCTAAGTCAGGTCCACTATCATTTAGAGAAAGTACAGCTGCAGGGGATCCAGATATAACATTCAAAAAGGAAAGAGTAGACTACTGAACCATGTAAAAACAAATGGGAACTAGTTTCAGAACTCAATCTACACATCACACAACAATCCAGAGCAAAGAAGCTAGACTTAGAGTAGTTAGAATTTGAAGTAAATCATTGGTATTAGTTCCATTTAGAATTGCAGTCCATACAAAGGGTTTGACCGTCCTATTGGATAGTCCAGTGGCTTTTAATATGATATGTGGTTACGTTAATGTAAATGAAAAACAAGAATGAAACTCAAGAGTTGCATGTGTTTGAATTGAGGTTCAGTTCCACTGAACAGAAAAACAATGAGTTGAGTTTCATTGACTGTGTCTTGGAAATCAGGATTGGAGTACAATAAACACTTATTAATTAAGACATTATGCCAATCATACAGCATTTTATGAGTACAATCTAGGAACTAAACCATAAGCGGCCAACAAAAATGATTGCAATGCAAGATACTTCAGAAACAAAAAGCTGAGGTCATGCCAGACTGCATGTCAGGCATCTTAACTCAAATATGAATGCAACTAAATATAGCATACACATTGATTTGTAACAGCTCAAAATTCTGTAGATGAAGTGAAAGTTGATAACAACATTAGATGTGGAGATGTAGAATAACTAAAAATCGAAAGTCAGAAAAGATGAATTACATGCTTCAATTTCAGAAATTCCTTTCATACTTGATTCAGCTGATAGATCCTCTCGTCGGGGAACCACAATAAAGGATGACTTGTCTTTTGACTCTTTGCGAGCAGCACTCTTGGCATTGTCCTTCTGAACATACTGACAATAATCAAAGCCAATTTTCAGTAAGTAACACAGTCCACTGTTCTTTTTGCAAGCATAAATAGAACATCTATATATCAAATCAAGCAAAGGAAAAAGTCAGGCATAAAAGAACAAAATTCTTCAAAATTATTAGCATTAGAAAAAGAAAATAAGAAGTTCAAATGCAATGACAAAAGAAAGTTGAGAAGAAAATAAGTTTATATGTATGTTGAAGGATTGTGTAGCTGCCCAAGTAGATGTATCCAAAAAGATAAGCTTGATAGTATTTTCAAATGCTATAGAGAGTAAAACTAAACACCTTGGTCATGTATCAAGATAAAGAAATATTCAACAGTTGTCCTTAAATGTTATCTTCACATGTTAGAACATAATGATAAACACCCAGCACTTGGGAAACCCTCCGTCAAAAGCTAGTTGTTAAGTAGTGAGAACCAAGACATACACTTATTATAACGTTAGATTAAAAGAAAACGATTGGTGAGAATGAGTTACTCTAGGCGTAACTTAGTCCCTTCTTATGTGTGAGTGTATGTGTATGCATCGTTTAAAAGTATTTTTGCATTCATTTTTATTTACTATATATATTTCTTATTTTTAAAATATTTATAATTCTTTTATTATTATGTACCTTATATTAAATACTGTTTTATTTAGCTTTAATCACTATCATTATTTAGTTTATTATATTTTGATTACTATAATTTTTAATTTATTATATCATATATTATGCTTTACTAAGTTAATTATTATTTAATTTATCACTTTATATGTTATGCTTTAAATATATTTTTATATTTTTATTATTGATATTCTTTAGTGCATTATATCATAACATAAGTAACAAATCAAACTAAAAAGCTAAGAACCCACCCAAGAAAAAAAATGGCACAGAAATGTTGGACTCAAGTTGGACACAACTTGAGGCCCAACAAATACAAAAGATAGAGCTGAAACCTAACTAACACAATTGCAAAACAAACCAAGGTTTTGAAACAATGTGGCCCCTATCAGTGAAAGAAAAAGGTAACAGAGAATCCAGATTGAAGAGAGGGGAAGCCTGCAGTGGCATGAGGGAGGTCACAGAGGCTTTCCAGTGGATGGGATTTCACTTGAGAACAGAATCACCGGACATTCTGATGTGTATCACCATGACGATAGCAGGTGCCGTGGCCACCATTGACAATTTATTTAAAGTTTTATACTGGTGATAAAAAGGTTGAGCGGGTACTATCAAAGCAAATAGATAACTACCTATATGGCCATATACCCATACTTAACCAGTTCACAAACAGATTGGTTTCTAGGCATCAATAAATTCCCTTAAATTTTTTGATCAGCCACTAAGTAGATCAATAATACATTTATTGAACATTAAAAAGCTAAGAGGATTAAAATTACCACTTAGGAAGGAATAAGCCAATAAAATAGTTTATACTGGCTTTCTTCAATCAAAAGAAAACATACAGCTTTTATGAGAATGAAGTCAAAGCTTCAAAATAACTTGCGTGATTATGAATCCACAACAGCAATAACAGTACATGTGCATTCAATACAAAGGTTTACCTTTTTCTTTTCAGATCCTCGTTTAGTATTGCCCGAGCCAGGCTTGCCAGGCAAAGCAGCTCTGGATCTTCTGCTAACTTTTGCCACTGCTGATGAAGCCTGTCATTGATTGTTATACATACAAGTGGAGTATTATATGTCAACATATACACAAGTAGAAAAAACACCTAAACCTATATTCATTTGTGATATAATAAATTAAAAAGATATAGTAACAGAATAATTTCTTTCACCCAGCCCAGCAGGAGAGTAAGTTGTAAGCTATAATTATGTTTACAGGCATAATTTAAACAAAAGGTACATATCATAAACTGCAAATATTGAGGTAGTTCATGTACCCAGAATATTACCTGCATACCAGTGTCAACAGCACGTTTTTGTCGAACATATTCCATCAAGGGAGTGACAATAGGTGTTTCCTTGTTAGCCCCTGGAAAGGAAGATACAGAATGAGACCAATGGTACTGAAATTTGTGTTCAGAATCACAGATAAATCCCAATGGACACGTTTACCCTAGAACCTAGCGCCAAGATCCTCCAAAACACATTTTATAATAGAACAAGTGGAGAAAAAACACAGCAATGCAATGACAGAGACAGATGAGTCGTGATGCTGTTTCTACTGTTTACTTATGAACACACTTAAATAAAAGTAAATAAAGTATAGTTGGTGAAGTAATAATATCTAACCAGCTTGTTCAGCTTCTTTTCTTTCCAATTGTATCTCTGCACTGGGAAGATGCTCATGTGGCTTTGCAATCAGTTTGAGGAACTCCAAATAGTCTGGATCTGTCCTTGTGAAATATAAAAAAAAAAATGAAAATCACAAATATAAAAAGAGCACATGATGTGGCATGTTACACAATTAGACAACAAAAATCACAAGGATACGAACCTTTGTAGATGGTTCCTTCACGTCCGTCCTTCTTGGTAGTTGGCTTTGGAACACGCTGGGAAGGGGCGTACTCAACAATCGCTTTATGTTGGGCACCTGATTGAAGATTCAACATTGATAATTGAAAACAGCAGTGACATAGTGAGTTAAAGACGTGAAGTGTAAAGGAAAAGA
>Ga0209589_1001357_pt1 | contig 40144 bp, 22 predicted proteins | sample CowpeawhiteBW_FD_187525 | JGI IMG/M metagenome (GOLD analysis project Ga0209589, IMG submission 187525) | Root nodule microbial communities of legume samples collected from California USA - Cow pea white BW (SPAdes) (version 2) | ecosystem: Host-associated > Plants > Roots > Nodule | place: USA...
ATTTTTTTTTTTTTTTTTTTTTTTTTACATTTTTATAAAGTATAGATACAAGAAAACCCTGAATTTTAATTTGTGACTAACATAAAGTTGCTCACAAATTATATATGTAAGTCCTGAAAAAAAAAATCGTTACCATCCGACGTCAAATTCTCAAATGTTTATAAATTGTATTATCATTTATCATATATCATTCTTTGTCTTCCTTTAATTTTATAATTGATTTCTCACCAACAAAAATTCTTAAAAAGGGAATAGTCTCGTAGGATTTGTGTAATTTTAAAGTTAAATAGTACTAATAAAAGTTTAGTAAAATTATAGTGTAATTTCTTTAAGTTAAATAGTATGAGGTTTACTACAACAATTTCAAGATAAATAGACAATTTTTTTAAGTATGATATGGTAGACTTTGATTATTGACGGATCAAGTCTTTAATCTTTCATATGCCCGCATGTGTGTACACATTTTTTAAATATGAATGATAATATGTTAGTAGGTGATAATAGTGTAATGTTATTAAGTTAATATATAAAAAATTTATATTTATTAAAAAAAAGTGAAATGAATAGAGAAACTGTTGAATAAAAAAGATAAACAGTTTATAGAAAATAGGTAAAATTAACAGTTAATTTTTAAAAAAATTAATAAATAATTATATTATAAACAGTAAAATTGTTATTATGAAATGTGTACACAAGAGAAGGAATTCTCTTTATATATTACTAACGTAAACACAGGCACTATCGTGCCTGTGTGTACGTATTTTTTAAGTATGAATGATATTATATTAGTAGGTGATAATAGTGTAATGTTATTAAGTTAATATATAAAATAAATGTATATTTAATAAAAATAAAATGAAATGAATAGAGAAAATAATTGTTGATGAATAAAAAAAAGATAAACAGTTTTATAGAAAATAGGTAAAAGTAATCGTTAATTTTAAAAAATTTAATAAATAATGATATTATAAAAGATATAATTGATATTATGAAATATGAACACAACATAGAGAATCATTTTTGTATATTGTTATAGATAACGATTGAGATTATTATTTCTAACTTGTCAATTCATTCTTACCTAACAAACATGTAGTTAAAAGCAAGGCATACCTTTTAAAGTTTAATAATTAAAATAAAAAATAATTAAAATAACTCACATTTACAAACTAATTTTTAATTATTAATTATATTAAAAAAATTAACATATAAATATAATATATATATATATATATATATATATATATATATATATATATATATATATATATATATATAAACAAAAATAATGGTGAGGTAAGCTAATGTTTTCAATTCGTTTCGCTTCATTTTCAGTGGGTTAACATGAGTTGGACCAAAATGAGTTGAACGCATTCAATTTATCCCTTTTATATTTTTTCAATTGCATAAAATTCTACCTAAATGGTCTTTTTATCATAATAAATATCTAGGTGAAAACTTTTACATAAAAATCCTTTTCGTTGTTATTTCTTAATTTTATGCCATATTTTTCTTTAATGCATGTTGTATTTTAGTTTTTCATATTTAAACATACATATATGGGTTCTTAAAGTAATTAAATTTCGGTTCATGTATTAGAAATGTACTATAAGATGTCGAGTTTATTTAGTGTATAAGAGACTTTGCTAGGTATATGTTATCAGAGGGTTGACAATTTTGTTCACAAAAAAATAGGAGAAGCAGCGACAAATTTCGTGAAAAAAATTTGTCTTGTGTTTTAAGATCATTAAAGGGATATTTTTTTTTTCTATTTCCTTCTTCAAGTCACTTTCATCGAAGATGATCAAACTAAGTTTCTCACCCTAGAGCTTATGCAACAAGATTGGAGAAGAGTTTCATCATAACATGTGATAGGAAATTCATCTGGAGCAAAGAAAAAAGAAAGTTTCTCCATACACTGAAATTGTGTCTAGAAAAAGTATTGACGGTACAAAAAGTAACGACATCTTTTTCCTATAACTGTCAAGATGGACCGGAATCTATCCGTTAACCTAGTTCACCACGGGTTTGGACAGAGTTAGGTTGAAATTTTTTTACAAATTTTAATATGGATTGATTTTTTATCTGGCTCACCTAGAACCCGGCTCATCCGGATTGAATCCGTAATGAACTGGATTGGTTCACAAACTCACAAATAAATGATCATACAAGTGTTTTGTGTTTTTCGTTAAGTTGAACTTTGCATTTGGGTCATGCTAAGTTATTTTTTTAGCCAACACATAGATAACTTGTATTTTTATGATTTTGGTTTGTATTTGGATTGTATTAAAATTTATTTAGATTCTAATTAGAATTATAATTTAGTTTTGACTAAAAAAAATAAAAATATTTTTTTAATTAAGTGGGCTCGTGGGTTAATCCGTTTAACCCAACAACTCGTAATGGGTTAGGCTGGATTCAAATTTTTTTAACTTACCAATAAGTGAACCAAGTTAAGTTTGTTCACTAAATAATTAATTTGAAATAGATCGAGTCAGGTTGAACCAAATTATCCGTTTTGAGAGTTCTACTTTGTTTGTTCTCACATTTGGTATTACAAAACTAAAAATGGACTTAGAAGGCCGAGTTCACACCTTGTAATAGTAAAAATAATAGAAGAAACTAGACACACCGTGTGGCCAACGAATTTTGTGGTATGTGAATAGTATAAGAGTGTAGGTGGATTAGATTTTCTGGCAGAGAGGTGACCTTGTGATTTTTTTTTTTTTTTTGAAAAAGTACAAATTCCTTTTATTTTTTTCCCATATAGTAAATTGTTCCTTATATTTACCTTAGTATCATGGTTTTGGGAGTCGAATTGTAACCTTCATTTTGGTCCATTTCAGTGGGATATAGTTTTTCAGTAAAATTCAATAAATGCGAAGGTCAGAATTAGACTCTTTGAGAACCAAAATTTAACTTCTATGCAAAATCATGTTATTTCATTATAGAAAAATTATTATTAATGATCATTTTTAATGATAAAAAAATATTTAATTATTATAATGACCAATCTAAATATTAATTTATAAATTATAATTTTTTTATAACTAAAATTATTTCAAAAAAATTATAATTAATAACTAAAATAGTTTATATTATGAATTGATTTTTAAATTAATTATTAACATTAATTCTTAAGGTTTTAGCCACCAAATTAATTGGTCTCTAAATTCGGTCATAGTTGATCAACTGAGATTTATAAAAATAAAAATATGAATAAAATGTTTTCCAAAGTAGAGGGCATCACTGATGGTATTGGTGAGGTTGTGGTGTTTCCGATCTAGGACTATGATTGTAGAAGAAAAAGGGTAACATCTTTATATATGCAAATTGGATGGATGTTGGAGAATAAGACTTTGGATTTGGGTGGATGCCATAGAAGAAGATTTGGAAAAGAAAGCCTAGTTTAGAAAGAAGTAAAAATTTAATTTAATTTTTTAAATTAATTAATTTGTCATATGTTCCAAATGAAAGGCTTATATAGATTACGGTTTGCGAGAAAAACATCAACGCCATTAGCATTTGAGAACTGATTTTACAAATTTTGAAAGATTAGAGACGTAACTAAACTAAACTTTGAAAGAGTGGTTAAAATTAAAATCGTCTAATAATTTAAGGATAAAAACATAATTAACCAAAAAAAATTATGGGGTGCAAAAAGAATGAACATTAATGCTATTAGTATATTCACTTAGAAATGATAGTTATGTTGGTTCAAGTTTGAAATTTGGATTTCTATTGGTCCGGTCCAGGTTAATGGGCTTGCCAGCCTGTCATAAAGTAGCAAGGGTGCTTCTTCCTGGGCCTCCCCTTTTCTCTTCTTGCACCGTTATAAAACTTGTAATTCCTAAATTACGCTTAATTAAAAGTATAATTTTTATTTTTGAAAATATCTTTCAAAACATTCGATCCAAAATATAACTTATCTATTATACATAATTTATAAATTCCAAAATAAGTGCTTTAAAAAGTATTTTCATATGCGAAAATACTTTTTATAACATCCATTATGGACTATGTCAATATAAAAAAGCAAGTGAGAGAGGATTTGTTTAAAGAAAATAATTTTGTAATTATTTAAAAACATTCTTAATTAAATATAAAATAACTAATGTAACATTCATTATATATGCGGCGTATGTATATGTAATAACTATCGTGTACGTTTCATTAGAATATGGCATTAACATTATGTTCTAAATTTAAATTTTATTTTATAGAATTTTAACTTAATTATAAAGTGTGTGTGTATATATATATATATATATATATATATATATATATATATATATATATATATATATATATATATTCTCTTTTAATATAGGTAAAGTTTTGTTATACAGTATTGAAAATGATAAAAGCTTGTTTGGTAAATATGGTATGATATGATATGATAAAATAATAAGGTTGAACAAAAATAATATGATTTTAACTAAATTATATTTTATTTGATTGAAGATTTCACCATATTAGAAATTGTATTTTTATTTTGTTTTATTTTATAAAATGATGTTCTCTATGAAAGTATCGAAGACCATCATTTAGCTGATATTTATTAAACTATTAATTTATAGGTGTTATCAATTTTATGTGTCTCAAATGAGACCTTGTTGAGTTTAAGAGAGATGAGAAGGTGTGTAATCATATGTTGGATAATTTAGAATAATTATATCGATATTTTTAGGTTTTTCGATTTACCGTAAAACTTTATAAATAGCAGGGACAATCCAGTATCAATGTATTGAATACTTTCTAATATTAATTATTCAAAATCAAAATTTCCCCTTACAACTGAAAATTGATTCCATTGTCTGAAATTGGATAATGAAAAGTTTGAATGTGATGTTTTTTATTTTGATCAAAACCATTAATTTTCATGTTCAATATCATTAGTTTTAGCGTTAAACTTAAACATCATTAACGAGTTATATTTGATTAAAAAGGACTAAACTCAGACTTCTACTCGTTCAATTAAAAGAAATCAACATTAACATGTAATGAAAATCTTATCATTGATTTTAAATTTTTAAAAAATGAATATAAAATTTTATTGAAGTATTTGAATAATTGGAAGGGAAATTCTAACCTCGCCCAATGTATGCGCGCAAAAAATTGGTCCAAAACAAATTCCTCTAGTTTGTCAATTAGTCATGATTTTTGAATTATTTTATATAATTATACTTCAATTAAGTATATAATTATTTAATTTAAATATTTATTAGTATTATTGTTGTCATCATCTGAATATAATATTTGATTACTTGAAAGGAGATGTTAGATAATTATTAAAAAAAATAGGTTGTGAACATTTTGTTTTCAACATTTATAAGCAAAACACGTAATTCCTTTTTATGCTAAAAAGGATCCTTCCCTTAACAATTAAGGGGTAACGGATCTGGCACCGTCACAAAAAGTATTGTTTATTCCGTTTTTCTTAACTATGCTCAAAAAGTGGAGTTTCATGAATTTCACGGTATGCCAGCACGAGGGAAACAATGCTTCAACCTGCTGCTGCTGATAGAAAACTTTTTTTTTTCTTTTCTAATATACCACTTCTAATAACATTTTAAGAATTATAATATTCATTAAACACTTTTTAAATATTTCTTCTTTTCCTTTCGCATCTTGATCGTAATCAGCATACAAAATCTATTGAATAAATAAAGACAGTTTCTGATATTTTAACTTAGGAGCTTAAATAATTATTTGGTAGTCAATGGCGTTACTTGCATCATAATCAAGTATGGCGTGAATGATGCCGAAGCCACCTTTGTTCATGCAAATACGCCTAACTACGAAAAGTTGACCAAACCACTTTACCAAGCAAACCACTCTCCACAATTGCACGCGCCCAACGTTCAGGCCCAACTCCACCATCGCAACACACACACACACACACACACCTTCAATTTAATAAACAAAAAAAAAAAAGTGTAATAGATTTGAGTTACTCAACATTTACTTTAGAAGAGGAGAAGTCAAAAGGGAAATCCCAGTAGCACGAAAATGTTCTCCTATGCGTTACATCTAAGAAACTTCAAATTTTATTGTATCATCACTCCCTACACTACAAATCTCGTTTCCAAAACAAAATGCAAAACCTCACTTTCTTTTCCGAAGCTTGAAAACACAATGGCGTCCAAGTCCTCAAAGCCCAACCGGGGGCGATTCGTGTGCTCTTGTTTCATAGTCATCTTCTTCCTCTGCTTGTTCGCAGCAATTAACGAAGTTCGATTCAGTGGCTTCCTAAGGTTGGGTCGATGTGCTCTCTCAAACGAAACTGCACCCATAAGAAACGAATCAGAAGACCTTAGAATCCTGATCTCCGTTCTCACCCTCCCCGACCAGTACCTGCGACGACACTTCCTGCGCCTCGTGTACGGCACGCAAACCTGGGAGGGCGCGAAAGTGGATGTGAAGTTCGTGTTCTGCAATCTCACAAAAGAGGAGCAGAAAGTGATGGTGGCGTTGGAGATCATGCTTCACGACGACATCATCATCCTGAACTGCACCGAGAACATGAACAGGGGCAAAACGTCGACGTTCTTCACGAGCCTGCCGGAGATGTTCAACGACACGAGCGGTGTGGGGCCCTACCCTCCCTACCACTACGTGATGAAAGCGGATGATGACACGTACGTGAGGGTTAACAGTTTGGTGCGGTCGTTGAGGCCGTTGCCGAGGGAGGATTTATACTATGGGTTCGTCATACCGTGTGGTAGCATGGACCCCTTCAAACACTACATGTCTGGGATGGGGTTTGTGGTGTCCTGGGATATCGTGGAGTGGATCCACGGCTCTGATATTCCCAAGAAACACGTGGTGGGCCCAGAGGATAAGGTGTTCGGAGATTGGATGCGGTGGGCTCGCCGTGGAAAAAATAGGTACAATGCTAAGTGGTCTATGTACAACTACCCTGATCCACCCTCTGTGTGTAGCCACGAGCTCTGGAATGACACTATTGCAGTTCATTTGTTGAAGAATCAAGAGAAGTGGATTCGGACTCTCTCCTTTTTCAACCACACCCATTCTTTGAAGCCATCCAACTTATATCATATACCTTAGCTTAGTCATCTTCATTCTCCAAATTTGGTTATTTTATTTTTTTTATATATGATGATAGTAATAATTAACGTTACGAAATCTGATTCTGATTTCATTTTGGGGATCTTCATAAGCTGTGGTGTTTTGTTGAGAAACAGAATATAGAGAACATTATTAACTTGCAAGGTGCCATTTTTTGCTTTATTTGTTGTTTCTACATATGCAATTTTGAACTTTCCTTATGATTGTTGTTGAATTTGAGTTTTTAAGGATATTGTTACGGGGAAACAGAGTCCGTGAAGGCGGGGATTTTCTTTTCATTTCTTCCTAACATGGAAAAATAGCATGTGAAAGATTTGTGATGTTCACCTGTTTAGAATTCATCAGCACCTTAGTCTTGTCTGTTTGAACTCTGCAATTTTCTGCAGAAATAATCATTTTAATTTTGGTGCAGTGCACTGCAAAATATGAAGACGATAGATCGCACTGCGTCTGTGCTTCTCTAAAATTTCTAATGTGTACACTTGTGTTCCCTATTTCCTAACTATTACATTGATTAAAAAAAGACTCGTCTGAGTGTTGGAGTTACTGTTGTTTAGTTAAAATTAGGTTACTTACTTTTTAATTACTTTTACATTCATTTAAAAAAGAATATATGTAATTTGCTTTTTAATTTTAAATGTACATTTTATTTTCTCTCATTTTCATTATAATTATTATTATTATCCCTGTTATTAAATTTTACTACTATCGCTGAATTAAGTACATCTTCCTCGGTTAAAGAGTAATATAAAAGTTGGAGAAAAAAACAACTATATGTAATAAGTCGTATCGTTACTAATTTACTAACAGTATTATAATTATTAAAAACACGTCACTGATCCTATTAGTACTCTTACTCTTCACACACCATTACCAATTTTTATAACTCTTCCTACTTTCTAGAGTTATTACGAGTTTCTTTAAGTCAAACATATAAGAAGATGAAAAGTAAGTAATTTGATTATTTGTATGTTATTTTTTTATCACCAAAAAATAAATAAATAATTATAATAAACTATTTCGGGTTCTCTAATTTTTTATAGAAAAAGTTATATGATATTTCTCTACAGGTGCAAAGTGCTAGACACACACATCTTTATATCAAATTTGGTAAAACATATGTATAATGGAACAGAACATGTAAATGTATACGCAAAACTGAGAGACAATGAAACATATACATCTATAATTTATATATTAATTACTCTATTATTATTATTATTATTATTATTTGTTAACAGTCATATCTGCTTTGAATTAATTATTTAACCAAATCATTATTTTCATAACATACGAAAAAGAAAAGAAAAACAGAGAAGAGAAAATTTAAAGAACAATAGAGAAGTCCATTAATTAAAACTAGATTTTGAACTTTTAAGAGGAATAGTCCAATTAAGGAAAACTACATACTTGAATCCAATTAAAAATAAATTGTGGACAATCTTGTCAGTCTAACCAGAACAAAGATCCAAGTGTATTATCTTTTCTAAGAACTCTCTAATTACATGCATGTATGAGTTGATCTCCAAACTCATACAGTATAGATAAGACCAAACTAATTACTTTCACATAATTCATGTAATATAATCAATGTAAAAAAACCTAGACAATTTTTATATCAATTGTCAAGCTAATGTAGAAAGTGATCATATAACGCAACAATTTATAAATTTTACTATAAAAGTTGTAAACATGCGTCTATAATAATAAGAAAAAAAAATGTTCACAAAAGATAAATTAAGAGTATTTGAGTTATCATTAGTGAGACACGTTACAATGCATCATTACTTTAAATTATGTCATATATTTGTATCTAACACGTAACCGTATCTAATATTTTAGAATACTCTCCCATACTTATTAATAAAGTATTTGATATTTAAACTAAAAATACTTTTGATGATAATAGTTTATAAAATTTATATTGAAAATGTTTAATATATTTTATTTTAATTTGAATTCATATAATAATAATCACATATTTATAATATTTTTAAGAAATTGTGTACATTTTCAATATACATATATTATGTATCATGTTCTATTATTTTTAAAATAAATGTATCAATACATCAAATACATATCGTATTTGATACATATGTCATATTTGTACAAACACATTCTCAATGTTTTCATACTAATTTTTGTCCTCGTACTAAAAGTATAATTTTAACCAAATTCTTTGACACAAAAAACAATAAAAAGATGCATATATGTTGAAAAAAAACATTTTCACCAATTTAATTATGTAAGAAATATGTAAAAGAAAATGATGTATTAATGAGAGATTTGAGGAACATGGTTGTGTTCTTTCTTATAGATTGAGTAGGGAAGAGGGAGAGGAAGCTATTTGAAAGATTAGAGGGTGAAGTTAGTGTTATTTATTTCAAGGAACTTGGAGGTGATTTTGGAATGTAGTAGGGAGTGAAGTATGGGAAAATTTGTAACTGAATTGATTAATGTAACATATTAAAAAACTTTTAATATATAAAAAGTTAGATTACTAAAATGTCCGTGATGTTAAAAATAATATAAAATGATATATAAATGATTTAGATTTATTTTTATAAATTTTATTGAATGATTGAAATTATAAAAAAATTATTTGCAAGAAAATGAATAATATAATATATTTGGTATGAAAATAAATTTAACATTTACATATTGAATGTTTATTTAGGAAATAATTTATTTACATGGAGATTTTATTTTATTTTAATAGTAATGAGGATAACTTAGTAATTTTTCTTACATCATCCTCTAATCTCATCATATATAACATGATGACATTTCATATGAATCCTGCTAATCCTCCCTTGCCATTCCCCTTCATTATCGAAAAAGAAACACGTGCAACACCTCTTTTACCTCTCTTCCTAATCCTCTTGCATAGTAAATTTATGCAAAGGAACAAAATGTAAGGGTGTGTTTGCTTCCAAAGATGGATTTCAAAAAGAGTGAATGAATGAATTTTATGAGATGTAAAAAGTGATGTTGCTTGTTTCAAGGGATGCATATTTGAAAGTAGAACCGTCAAAATGCGTTATAACCGCGAGCCAACCCGGTTCATCACTGGTTCGGGTCGGGTTGGGTTGAAAAAAAATTACAAATTTCAGTACGGGTTAAAAATGAATCCAACCCACTAAGAACCTGGTTCATTCGGGTTGAACCCGTGATGAGCCGGGTTGGCACACCAACCCACAAATAAATTTTAAATATTAAATTAATACATATATATATTTATTAAATTAATATATATATATATATATATATTATACATATATTATATATATTATATGTATATATTATATATATTATATATTATATGTATATATTATATATATATATATATATATATATTAAAAAAATAAGTGACAAAAATGATTTGATGTTAGATAGTAATTTATATTTTTGTGATTTTGGTTTGTATTTGGAGTTTAACATAATTTGAGATTTTATTTGGAATATTTTATTGAAGTTTATTTAGATTTTAATCGGAATTATAATTTAGTTTTTTGGAGATTGAAGTAAAAAATTGTGTGTTGTTTTTTTAATTAAGTGAGTCAGTGAGTCAATCCATTTAACCCGTCAACCCGTGATGGGTCGGGTAGGGTTCTAATTTTGTTGGCTCGCTAATAAGTGAGCCGGTTGGATTGACCCACTAAGTGACCAACCCGTCGCGGGTTAAGCCGGATTAGGTCGGATGACCCGTTTTGATAGCTATATCTGAAAGTGAAGAGATCTGAAGATAAAGTTTATTAAAATTCATGAATAATTTTATGAATGTGATAGATATAAAATAGTATTTTAATAAGTAAAATGTTAGATTACAATTTACTCCGTAATTAAAATTAAAATTAATATAAAATAAAATATAATAATTATCATTAGTTTTAATAAAGCGCCCTTGATATCTTGAAAAATTTAATAATGTTTTCGATTCTGACAAGCACACATAATGATTTTTTTAAAATACTTAATTTGTCCATTCTGAAATGTAACTGCACTCTAATCTTTATTTACTTACAAAACAGATTATATGCATCACGACTTTAAAACATTGAAATAGAATAGCATTAACCATAGAAAAACAAAAGTTGTTCCAGATGAAATTACAAAACAAATAATTTTAAATATAACTCAATTAATTTTTAACTATTTATAAATTTTAGTATTTTTCATCAAACTTTTATTAAATTTTGTTGATTTATTGAGTATTTAAATTTATTAAAATTTTCAGTTAGTTTTTTTTTTTAATTTTATTGCTATTTGAATAAGATTATATTTATTTTACTTTATTATTTTAATTATTTGTTTTTATTAAGATTTTATAATTTATATAGGCAATAATTTTTTTTATTAAATAAAATTTAAAATAAAGTTAACAAAATGTTATTCTAATCTAATTATTAACTAAAATAATAGTAAATCAAATTTTACTTCACGTAGATTAAAGTATATTAATTAAGCGAAGGGTAAATCATTGTGGATGACAACCTGGACCTATGTGAGCAGACCAAAGCTAACTAGAGCCAACCAAAGTGGGACAAATTCAAAATGGGGCCATTCTTAACTATTGGCGTCACGAGGCCAAATTGAAAAAAAAAAAAGAAAAATTTAAAAAATAAGAGGTTTATAGTATTATTTTTTTAATTGTTTCAATTAAATAACTTTTTTTATTTTTTATTCGAAAAAGTGCAAATTGAGTTAGGGTCTTCTCATCAACCAATGAGGTTTACAGTGATATTTCCTTTTTAAGGGGAGCTTGTGAGTAGGTAGGTCTAGGGAGGCCACGTCAGCACTGTTTGTGAGTTGGGTTGAGACCCAGAACATTGCGTTTTCTTCCGCAGCCCACACAGAGTTTGCACCAGTGCTGCTGCGTGAGAGAGTGAGACAACGACTCTTACGCTCCCACACTTTCTTTGGCGGCTGCGGCGGCGCGTCGTTTTCTCTCCGTTTCACTCATCATTTCTTCTCTGTAAGGCTTCTGCATCATTATGTTGCAATCATTTCCTCCTATCATCATCAATTTTCAGATTTATTCCGTTTTTTCCCCTACTCATGATCTCTTGATATTGGTTTGCTTTTGACTGCGATCGTTTTGTGCACGATAGAGTTGTTTTTTCCGTTTGGGTATTTTGTCGAGCATCTGGTGCATAAAAAATCAAACGATGCGACGCGCAGTAGTTTAATTATGTAGTGTTCTTAGCGAACTGGTGGAGTTTAAGGAGAGCCTCTAGTGCTTTATTTTAGCATGAGTTGGTGGAGTTTTTGATTTTCTTGTCCAGTTTGATTTTCGCGTGAAAATAACGCACTTATTCTGCTCTAATTCACAATGTCAGTTTTGTGTGTCAAGTTTCTATGAACCCATATTAATTGCTTTCGATAATGTGAATGTCCTAGACTGATTATGTTAAATGTCCCAATTTTTGAAAATTAACTTGGTGAGGTGAAATTGTCATCATATTGAAAAAAAATAAACACCCCGTGGTTGCAGTGAAGGATTTAGGTGTCGCGTTTTCAATGTAGCAGCGGTTAAGGTTGGGGTAGCTTGAAGGAGCCTAATGCTTTTCCACATGGGTAGTTTTCCAGTCTAGTATACCTCCGTTAAGTTTAGATGCTGCCTAGAGACAGTGTATTCAATTGTGCCAATCTGCCCACCTTAGGTATCTCTTGTGGTTTTTTAGGGTTCTTGGTGCCGAAATCTTCTTCGTCATCAGCAGGGCAACTATTCCTGTCTTAATGGATTGGTTCAGCTTCTGCAATTCTGGCGCAAGAGTTTTGGGGGATTCCCAAGTGTCCCAGGATTACGGTTGGCAGCAGACACAATCCTCATCCTCAAGTAATTTTGGGTGAAGGGGCTGGGAGTGATGATCCAACTACTCGGTCAAAATACGACTGGGATGGTCCAAGTAGAGTACAAAAGTCGCGTGCATTAATGTTATTTCAGGGTCTTCAACTTTGTCCTAAATCCTAATGAGTTGCTGGGGATTGCTTAGAGCCTCTTTTTTATCTTTTCCGGGATCAATTTATTGATTATGTTCATGGGTTACACCTAAATGGACAAGTATGCAGTAGTGCATGCATAAAGCTCATAGCTGATTCCACCACCCTTACTTATGAACGTCATATATGCATGGAAAGTCATACATATGAAACATGAATCCAACTAGAGCTGAATCTCATATGTGTCTCAAATCATGAATATATTCATGAAAGACTTAAATCAATGATTCCTTATACAGAGAATTAAGAACAAGAATAGAATTAGTATCCATCACAAGAATTAAACTAGGATTCAAATACACCAAATAGAATGGAGCTAAGAATAAACTATACCAAACATTTTGAAATACAAGACATATGAACCAAGTAGAGAAGGAAACAACGTAAATTATGAATAGAGTTGATTATAGGAGAAAGTGATTGAACAAGAACAACTAGAAAGAAAGAAGAACTCAAATAAATAAGAAAAAGATGGAGGAAAGTTAGATCTGGAAGAAGCAAGGCGTGCTGCTTGGAATAAAATTCCGTGCTCCTCTCCAAGATAAGCACCAAGGACGAATCACCACTTGACTTTCTATGGAGATAAGACGATCTAGAAATGGAATCACACTTACAATACAAGTGCCAAAAATACTCTCAATTGTTTCATATATCAAAAGTAAGTTGCAAGAGGAGGAGATGGTTATTTATAAGTGAGTTATCCAAAAATGAAAATGACTAATATAATTTTTGGATGAGATTTTAAAATAGAAGTGAAGGGAAATTTGATCTTTGAAATTAAAATCCTAGGCTACCTTAAGCTTGGCTGAAAATTGGAGGCATGTCCAATGCCTTAGTTATGCTTTTCTTGCTCCTGTGTAACACATGCCTTCCTTACGTCTTATTGCCTCTCCATATAGCTCAATTTGACAGGAAACTGTTGTCCACACGGGCTTCAATTGAAGCCCAACTATAAACACGAATGCTATTTGTACCTAAAATTTGCAAAGAATTAAATCCTAATTTATGAGTTCATGACATAGGAAATAAGAAACTAATTTTACAAGCAAGAATATTGTATCTTGTTGTGCACCTGTTTCTTCCAATGATGTATTCTTGTTATTTTTCTTTTTCTTTTTCTTCATTCATACACTAGTCACTGCCACGGTGATATTATGATCTGACTTGCTGAATAATTTTAATATTAATCTTTTGTTACGCACATAATATTGCATTTGGATGTTTGCATACATTGGTTGCATGAGACCGTTATGCTACTCTAATTGGTTTATGTCCTCTATTTTGTTCAGTTTTATTTCTGAAATTAACAATGAAATACAAACAATAATTGTGTTTCACAGGGTTTGGTGCATTTCATTCTGATTCATTATGGGCAATGGTCCGGCTCCGTTTTCTGATATTGGAAAAAGGGCGAGAGGTAAGTTTGCATTTGGAATCCTATGATGTTAATTTGCGGAATGCCATGGTAGATTTTTTTGCCAATGGTTCTAGTGTATTTGTTAAGGGAGGCCGGCAATGGCAGCACCACAGCCGGCAACGGCATGATTATGTGTTAGAATTTGGCCTTCGGACATATGCCATTGATGACAACGGAATCATAGTATATTCATTTTTGTATGTCATTAAGTTGTAAATGATCTTGTTCCAATGTTAGCGAACAAGTTGTCTATAAAACTTCTCTACTTTCAAACCTTTTCTGACTGATCCTTACAAGGAATACATGGTAGAAAATCTAGATTGTTTGTTTCTCTGTATTTCATATCAAGTCACTTCTAAATTTTATATAATATACCAGTGGCATTAAGTTGTAAATAGTGTTGTTCCTATGCAGACCTTTTGTACAAGGATTACAACTTTGACCACAAGTTTAGCCTGTCAATCCCAAACTCCACTGGATTGGTAATGCATAACCCACTCTGCTATTATTTCTTTTTAATTACTTGTATTATTTCAGGGTCAGTTTTTCACTGCAGTTGATGCTGATATAAAATCCATTTTGCTTGAATATGCTGTAGTCTTAATCACACGCACAGTCAATGACACATATATTGAACATCATATAATTTAAGAGCTGTGAATATATTGAGTATTGATGTTGCTTTCATACCTCCTCCTTTTGACTGGCCATCAAACAGGAGCATGATTCTTCAGAAATCCGAGATAAATGGATTGCATCCCATTATTGGTATATGAGGATAAAAATTTCATCACATCCTTCTTTCATCTTTCTTTGTTATTCGACTATTGAGTAAAATAAAGGAAAAGGAAGAATGGATAGATTTAGTATAATACTTAGATGACCAGTGTGATGTCAATAAGTTCATAATTTGCACACCGTCAAAATGTTAATAATTGCGTATAATTAATTTTATTGCTAGTCATATATCAAGAGTTGCGAGATAAAAGTTAACCGCTGGATTCCTAGAGAAATATTATCTTTCATTGGGAATCATGTTTTATCTATTTTAACATATCAAACAAATATACTAAATTCTGAAGATATTGAGTAAATCATTAATAACTAACCATGTGTACTTACAAAATTCACTTCAGTGTCAACTAAACTTCGTCCCAATATGGATTTGGACTGCCAAATACAGTGCTGCGAGAGAGGATGAATATTGTTTTCTCCTTTCTTGGGCCAGTTGGGTTCATAAAAGTCGGGAACTTATGTCTTTCAGTTCATGGTTTGTTTACGCGTTCCTACGAGTGCTAAAGATGTTCACAACAATTGGAAACTTGTATTTTACCAAATAGGCTTAAGTTACTGCAACCCTTAGTCTCCATCATTCTGTCTACATTGTACCTAATTTCAAATTTCTTTTTTCCATTTTGGCAGGGGCTTATAGCAACAGGATTGAAGAAGGATCAAGTTTTTGTCGGTGACATAAGTACACTCTACAAGAGTGGAAATACTACAGTGGATGTGAAAGTTGATACATACTCTAATGTAAGTAATAGAGTTCTACTTTTACTCAGATATGCTTCCTTTGATACATAGATAATGTTGCTGCCGTTGTTTAGACAATCGGACAGTAGGTTGGGCTGGGAACCATCCTAGTAATTGGTCCGATCATTATATAAAACCGGGAAATTTTGGACCGGTGACAACTGGTCCAAAACCTATGTAGTGAACTAGTTTGAACCATTAATTTAAAAAGTATTTTTTTAATCATTAAAAACTTTAAAATTTTAAACTAAAAAAGTTTATAATCAATTAAAAGTCATATTTGGTGAGTTTTACAAATTGATGAGCTATTTTATTCACTACTATCTTTTGTTATAAAACATAATTTAGTCATGCATATCAATTTATATTTTTTATATATTATTTTCTTATAATTTTGTAATATACGGAAACTTATTTTTGTTAATGAATATTATTGTATTTTATTAATTTAACATACTTATTATGATATTTTTTTATTCAAATTTTGATATTTATTGTGAATTTTACGAATTATACATAGTGATATCTTTTTAGTTTTTAACATAAGAAAATTATGTTATTATATTTAATAATATTAATGTATTATTTATTAGAACCGGTTTATTTACATTTAAACCATTGAGTTTTGAACAAGTGTCTTGACCGGTCGGATTTTAAAAACATTGGTTGCTACTTCTAATACTTTAAATTTGTTAACGACTAAGTGCTTCAAAAAGTTGAAGCTTTCTAAGATGTCATGTAAACTGAAAACAGTCGCTGCCATTGTTGAAATTATGGGGTTTTAGGTACAGTGGGACGAAGATAAATAAATCATAATATTTTTAATAATGTTGTATTGACTACTGCAATAAATAGCAGTATGTAAACTAATTATAATCATAGGTAAATAGGAATCAAATTATGAGATGAAAATATGGCAATCAACCTTAAGAGATATGACTAAGATATGACAGAGTAGAGTATGATATTTTATATTTTCTAACTAGTTGAACCTACCATGATACTTTCTCTGATTTACCTCTCCAGGTATCTACAAAAGTGACTGTGAATGATATCTTGCATGGTACAAAAGCTGCTTTGAGCTTCAACATACCTGATCACAAGTCAGGGAAGGTGGGTATAATCTAGATTTCTCAGAGCTAGATAATGTTAATGCATGATTTAGAAGACTGGATTAAGTAAAGCATTGTATTCTTTTACTCCTGAAAATACTTTAAATGTTACATCTGATTTTTACATTATGGGGATTTCATAAATTTAACGACTCTTCTAGAGCTTAAAGCATAGAAGAAAAATAAGCCACAGAATTTATAGTAAAAGTTTCATCTAAGTAACTTTAGACAACAAAATGGAATGCATTCCTTATTACCTTGAGTTATGCTGAAAATCATGTGGTTGGCATATTGTTGATGAAGTTTGTTCGCTTGATTGAAATTGGTTCCAATCAGAAATATCAAGTTAATAAACTTGTGCACCAAACTGTTTAGTTTTAAGGAAGAATGCTCTTTCTGTTTTCTCTTTTTGGGGGTAGGTGTGGTAGAGAGGTTGTCTGTTATCTTATGGTAACCATTTACCTTACCGGTAATGATTTAGAGTTGTAACAAGGACAAGTTGATTTTATTTGGGGAGTAGCTTGGTGAAGCCTGTAAACGGCCGCTCCAGTTGATGGTGGGGCTGTGGCTGCTAATGTTTGACTGTTTGTCCCTTCCAAATCCTCCAATAATGGGAGCCTACTGCAATTGGCCATCCTTTTTTATGCTTGTCAATGTGTAATCAATGAATTTAATTTGGCATTCTAACAACGCATCTTATCATTCTATATTATCTCAGCTGGATGTGCAGTACCTTCATCCTCATGCAGCCATTGATTCTAGTATTGGTTTGAATCCATCCCCTCTATTGGAGCTTTCAGCTGCAATTGGCAGCAAAGATCTTTGTCTGGGTGCTGAAATTGGATTTAATACAACTTCTGCTTCGTTCACAAAATATAATGCTGGAGTTACCTTCAATAAACCGGATTTCTCTGCAGCGCTTATGCTGTAAGTAATGTTGGTACTATATTTCCCGTGTTATAGTGTCTTGTTTTGTCTTTCATTTACCTGCTTTTTTGTTTATTCCTTTCTATGTTTTCCTTTATCTGTGAAGACCTATCAGAAAGGCTAGATAAAATTTTAAATATTGTTAGCATATCAATAATTTATAGTTAGCGTTAGACATACAGTTACGTAATATTTTTCTGAAATAAGGTTTGTTATTTATTTATTTTTAGAAACGAAAAAGTAAGCTAGAAAGGAGCACAATACATAGGGAGAAAACGTAGAAGTTGAATCTCTTGAGAATCTTTTCAAAATGCCTTATTCTGAATTGTCACGTGACCTATCGTGATAAATATCAACGCCTAAAACATTTAATGAAGGTCCTTGAGGCTATTTATTATTAATTGTCTTAGCCAATAGATTCAACAAATTGCTAGCACGAGAATGTCATGGACATGTAAGATGGGAATCATGAAATTGTTCCCACTAATCATCAAGTAAATGCACTTATCTACTCCATTTTCCTTAAAGCTAAAAGAGGTGATAATCTAATCAAACCTCAGAAGTCACTGTCTGGTTGTTTGTTTTAGTCCTCATAGTTTGGCCATTTAGATTCTTACATAATTAGGGAACATTACAACAATAGGGAAACACAATATGATTTAAAGAGAAAGTTTAGTCAAAGAAAATCTCTAAGCAAAATAAAATGTAATATAACTTATATCACCGTGATCCTAATAAACAACTATACGATACCAAAAATTGGTTAACTTAAGCCAAGGAAAGCATATTCTACAATAACAAATCACACTAAACTACAGTATATGGATAGAGAGTAATTATTATTAATGTAATATAAAAGTCAACAATAATCATTATAATCATATCATATTTTGTTGTTTAACTAATACTTAAATTCTTACTATTGTTCCAGGATAGACGAGTTAAAGTAATGCAAACCAAGAGAGATACACATAAGAGAATGATAATCTATGCCATGCACAATTATAAAATGCCCTCAAATTAATTCCTCAATTGAAGGATAATACTATGGAATGTTATGTACAGAAAACATATATTAATAGAGAGGAAATCACAACTTTGAAGCTCAAATCCAAAAGCATGATGTTTTGCATTAAAAAAACATAACAAAATATCAAGCTAAGTGATTACATGATGGCAAATATGACAAAATTATCAATAAATAAGTTTTATGGTTAGCCAAATATATTGCATGTTGAATTAAGGATATTATAACTATTTAAGGATGTGATAGTGAATAATATTCAAATAATCGTTACCCTCTTGCATATAATTGCAACATTAAATAAAATCCATAAAAGGAGAAAAAATACATCATCAACAATGAGAAAAAATCCATAATATCTAAATGTTTTTAGACTAGTGTTATTGATCCTTGTATGTAGATTCATTGAAAATTTAATGACTCAATGATGTATAGTTATTTGAAAAATTCTCAGATCAATGTTAAATCATATATATATATATATATATATATATATATATATATATATATATATATATATATATCTCAATTTATGTAGAAATACTCACTATATGTGAGATTACAATTATATTTGGATGCAAGTGCCACAGACCATACATGCCCTCTAATTAAGTGCTACACACTCACAATCTATCGCTCCCAAAAGGTGAAAACGATGCAATTCTAGAATAATTGGTAATTAATGCATATCTGAAATTTCATTCATCTCTATGAGCACTACGGAACCTTTGTTTCCCTTGAGTGTCTTTTGTTCAGCTTCTAAGGAATTATTGTAGAGATTGTGACGTTATTTTGCTTAATGGTACGACAAATTTATAATCCCCAGAGCAGAGACCCTTTAATGAGTCATTTATCAGTGATTGGCCGAACCCATCGACCGGGGACCTTACCAGAATCCCATTCAAATATTTATATACATAGATAGGATAATAATTATATCTCAAATTATCAGATTGATGATGATGATGCTATGATGATAATTATATCTCTTATTGTAATATAATGACAAGGATAATATTTAATTATTATTCCATAATTAATTTAATGTGGTGTACACGTTAAATTCTATATGAACCTTGGGTTATTTCAATAGTTTATTGTGATGTCTATGATTTATGAGGTTGAAAATACGGTGGTTTTTAGTGATTTTTGAAGGCATGGGTATTTGTTAAATGATTAATTTATGTTTTCTTTTGTCTTTTTATTTTTTAATTTTCGTTTGCAAGTGGAGAAATATTTTTCTGGAAGCTACACGATATTATTATAAACTGCAGTGTGAGAACAGTATACAAAATTCATTTATCAAACATTTAAATTTAATCTTTCTCGGGAAGTTCTTGATGGATACTGTGGAAGATAGATTTGTTACTATAAATAATGTGCGGGAGGGTGGTATGGTATCCAAACTTGTATGTGCGCATGGTTTCGTTTCAATCTTCCAGTCTCTTCTGCTTAGAGTTTGTGAAGATGTCCTTCTGCAAAAGCTTTTTGTTCAGTTCAAGAAATGTGTTCATCTGCTTTGTTAAAGTATATATTTTACATCATGTCATTAACTCAAAATGCAGGGCTGATAAAGGACAGACCGTGAAGACATCTTACATTCATTATGTTGATCGCCCTGATGCCTTCACAGTTGCTGCTGAAATGACGCACAGGTTTTCCACCTTTGAGAATAGATTTACTATTGGGAGCTCACAGTTAATAGATCCCAAGACAGTTTTGAAGACTCGGTTCAGTGACGATGGCAAAGCTGCCTTTCAATGTCAACGAGCATGGAGGCCAAATTCACTTATAACTCTGTCGGCTGAATATGACTCCACAAAGATCTTTAGTTCATCCACCAAGTTCGGTCTTGCTCTTTCGCTCAAGCCTTAACTTGGCCATCCTATTAAATCTGATTTGGTGACTTCAACTTTTACCGTTATCATTTTGCATTGTTTCCAAAACCCATGGTTGGTTGTTTTAAGCCCCCTATCATAAATTAAACCAAAGAAACTAGTAATATTTGTGAATTCTAAAGCGGCACAGGGAAGGAGGACCCAGTTTTGAAATACTTACATAATGGCTAGAGGGTTTTGTAGCTGATTTGTGATACTACCATCCAGGATCTAGCATATGATTTTGGGGCCAAATTCTATAATTTGATATACTGACTCATGGTCAGGTGGATTTGTAAATGCCTGATGTCTCATTTCATATTATTTTCGCAGTCATATCTTCTCAAATGGCACAGATATTACCGTTCTATTTCACCAGCTCCCTCATCTACCCTTGAGAATAAAAACTAGGAGGGTTGCAAAACAATTTTTTTGGCTATCCTCAGCAATTGAATGACTGCAAGTTATATTAAATATAATTTCCGTGTCTAGGTTGAATTTAGCTAGAGGAATTAATATTTGAAGCCTTAAATTTTTCATGTTCATTTATTTGGTATTTTCATCTGTATTTTTTAAACCTTTCCCGTAGAAATGCGCAACATTTACGGTGAACATTGGATTCGATGATGACCATTTATGGAAATCAAACAAGTGAATGTTACGGTGGTGACAAATTTGAAAAGTCTTTAATTAATTTTATATAATATTACGTTGACATAAGAAACCTAATAGTGACAAGTGCACTAGCATTTTGTTTCTCGTAAAATTGATCTGTAGTATAATTGTCTTGAGAATTAGGTCCATTTTTAGTTATACTGGCAAAGAAATAAACAATATAGATATCGAAGTAAAAAAAAGAGTAGTAATAGATATAAGAAAGAATTACTAATTAATAACTTTTAATATATATTAGGAGTTTGATTACTATTATTTTTGTATTATAACCGCAAATGAAAAGAAATAGAGAATGTCAGCCTTGATTCATATCTAAATTAAAAAAAAATAATGTAATTTGCTTGAGCATAGAAGCTTCTCTTTTGCATTGAAAATAGACAATGACAACGCGAAAAAACAAATAATAACATACATTTTTTTTAAGAAAAACGACTTAAACTTAAAATCTAAGAAATGAAAAAGGAAAAGGAATTACTCACAATAAAAATAAGGATAATAATATTTTGATCCACTTTCTTAATTCATTTTTAATTCATTATTCTAATCACTCTTTAATAATTTATTTTAATTTTGTTTAATGATATGATGTGATGATCTAAGAGTGACTGGAGTAGTGGATTAAAATCAAGTAAAAGAAAATGAATCAAAATATTATTATCTTAAAAACAAATCCAAAAACATTACTTATTTTTAAATAAAAGTATTCTTATGCAATTTTCCAATTATAAATAATTATATTTAATAATAGTTTGACTTTTATAAAAATTCTTCAAAATTTATACAAATATAATTTTATTACTTAATTGTCACAAAAATGCTCACGATATGTATGAATTAAACTCTACAACTCTTATTTTCGTGAGTTTGTAATAAAATTAAGCTCCGTAAAACTCGCTATCACTAGATTTCTTTTTCCTCTAAAAAGAATGAAACAATAAATTACGTGTTTTTAAATTAAAATGTTTATATATGATCACTTAATTCTTATTTTTATAACGATTACTTCAAAAGTTCTCTAAAAAATTTTAATTACTTAATAGAGACAAAAATAAATAAATTAAGCTTCTAAAAAACTCATTATTTTTTGAGTTTAAAATATAATCTTATATTTCTCCTTGAAAAAAATATCTAACACTTTATTATTACCTGATTTAAAAAATAACACTATAATTAGATCTGTCGTTTGGCACACGAAAAATGAATAAATATAAATACGCATTAAGTGTAGAATTACATTTGTTGAAAAAGAAGAAGAAAAGTAAGAAATGTGATGATAATAATAATAGTTTATATGAAGAAGAAAGATAAATGAAGAAGGAAAGAAGAGAAAAAGTGCAGTGATATTTGTGCGTGTGTTGTTGTTGATCTTGGTTGGGTGTGAGTCTTGGGTGTGAAAATGTCGCACAGCGATACCATACCCCTTCACCCATCTTCCCAATCCGACATAGACGAGATCGAGAACCTCATCAATGCCAGCGTTCACCAATCAGTCCCTCCCGCACGGCCTCCAAGTCCCCCACGCGCCTCCATCCCGGTCTCCGTCTCCGCCGCTCCTTCCCCCTTCATTTCTTCCAACCTCCCTACGCCGCCGACAGTCCCCAAATCCTCCTCTTCCACTCCTCCTCCTCCGCCGCCTCCGCGTTCCGACCTCTCCGGGTTTGGACCCTCCCCCAACACGCTCACAGAGCCCGTATGGGACACTGTGAAGCGTGATCTCTCGAGAATCGTGAGCAATCTGAAGCTGGTTGTCTTCCCTAACCCTTACCGCGAGGACCCCGGTAAGGCACTCAGAGATTGGGATCTGTGGGGCCCTTTCTTCTTCATCGTCTTTCTCGGCCTCACCCTCTCTTGGTCTGCCTCTGTCAAAAAGGTATATGTCTATTTCTATCTTCGTTGCACTCTTTTCTTCCTAATTAGTAGGTTTTGCAATTCAGATCGTAAATCGCACTTTCCTGATCTGTCGTTGCCACCTTCTGATCTACTTTTAGTGGCTAGTTCAGCTGAAATTTTCGTGATTGTTAAGAATCGGGTGTCTCTGGATAGAATCGTAGGGTAGAATCCACTCAGGAGTTTCACATTGTGCCTGATCTTGATCCTATTGCTCTGTGTTTGATAGTATCTATTTCGCGGAAACATAGAATAAGAGAGTGAGTGTATGGGTGTGTACGTTCTTGAGTGCCATTTGTGATCTTTTATGGTTTCTTTTGCTGTGTAGTTTGATCTTTTCTTTTTGCTTACATTATTTTTGCATTATGTTACATACTTGAATTGTGATTTATCCTTTCTTAATTTAAGTTGATGGTTCTGATTATGCCTGTTGGGTTTCGGTCATCTCTGTTTATCGATAGTTTGAAAATAAAATTAAAAGTTAAGGACATCTGTAATTTGAATTCCATAGGAGGTGTTGTCCATTGAACAATGAATTGGTGCGGTATAAATCTAGTTTTTAAACATATTCTCGTATTGGCACAGTGCATTATTTTGGTGTTGCATTAAGTCAATGCTCATGGACCATGGTGCTGTTGATTTGACACTCCAACCAGCATTTGTGTCTGTTGGTTCGCTGCACGTGTATAATATATGTGGTGTGGTGCACCATTTCTACCAAGTGTTTTTCCTAAGTCATCCTGCTTCAGTTTTCCCATTTATAAATCCTTCATTACGAAGGTAGAATTGGGCTTTAGATAAATCATGAATTGGGATGTCTATTTTCCAAATCTTAATCAAACTGTACTGTTTATCTCAAGATTCATGATCAATAACTAAAAAATATGACTCAGAACATTTTACCGTACAGAAACATGGAAAATCTATACACACATTTATATGGACATATAAACTTCAAAATATTTTTTATTTTATTTTCCAAAATATCTTGATAAGAAAATATCTTTATTTAAATTTCTATAGAAAATAAAATTTGATTATAATAATTCTTGATTTCACTTTTTGTTTTATGTATTTTGATTTGATTCAAAGAGATGAGAGAATCATGTGTGATTAGAGGGTCCAAGATATAATTCTGACTATCCAAAGTTCAAAAAAGTCTTTGTCGTAGAACTATAACACAAAAGTTGCTTAAGTAAAGAAAAAGTACGTTTTTGTTATGGGTTAGGGTTATAAATAGGGCCATCTCTCTTTTCTGGTCCGCTACAGCCGTAAGTGGAATAGAATGGGTAGAATTGCAGTGTGACATTATTTGCCTGCTCTAGGTGCCATTTTTGTGATTTTGGCTGTGAAAAGTATCATTCAACCATCACACAGCCAGATGTGACACAATGACCCTTAGATAGAAAGGTGTTGTAGCCCGCTATGGTAGAATAGCATAATTTGTGTGCAAGATCTGATTCACATTATTCATCTGCTATTGAGGCACAAAATTAATTCAACCTACTATCTCTATCACCAAGCTGAAGAAACATATTGTATCCCTCAAAGTGTATCGAGAATCATAGGATACTGATAATAACCATTGATTATTATTAATTCTTTCTTGTTATGTTGAATTGAATTTTGCGTTGGGAATGTCTTCACATTGTGCTTTGGCATTTGGTTCTTCGTATATTGCCAACACTTACTCTATCCATGTGGCTTTAACATTGGTCATATTCTTTGTCTGACTGTAATTTTTTTTAGATGATTTTTGAGACCGCTATTTATAACTCTGGAAGATTTGTTGTATTATTTAATCTTTTGTAAAAGCTTCGTCTCCTTTTAAACCCTTCAGGTTTGCAAACTTTTCGACTATGCATTTTTCTCTATGTTGAACAGAATTGTCATTAATTAATGTCATTATCCAATGTAAGGGTTGTCATTTGTGATTCCCTGAAGAGCTGAGGTAGTCATATGTTTGTTTGGGTTGATGAGATTTCCTGTGAGCAAATGGCATGGAAGTTAGCAGTTTTTGTGTTCAGGGGCTGTTTCTTTTAGCTTACTTTCTGTTCGTTATTAATAAAACAGTAGCTGTGATAGATGCTAGTAAGAGCTGGTATTGGTTGTACAAGTTTGAAATATCATTAGACACGCTATTGGTAATAGAGAAGAGCTTCGAACACTTAGGATAGTGTGTTCAGTATGGCATAACTTTGGTGTTTGTTCGTGGTTTGAATTGAACTACATTTTTGCAATGATTTCTTTTTTTTTATACTTTTTATGGCAATGGGTAGTTAAATTTCGGTTTGTAAATTATTATTTATAGAGGCTAATGAGGAGCAGTTTCAATAGTGACCAAAGCAGCGTCTTTTTGTGTTCTATAACGGTACTGTCATGATAAGGCTTCGAAACCCCATTTTTACCCCTCGAATAGCATTGTTTGGGTAAAATATATGTCAAAAAGTTACTTCTATATTGATCTCTATTCCTTCACGCATAATTGAACGGACTATCTTTAACTTGTCACATTAGTTCTTCTCCCTTTTAGACTTCACATTCTACTAATTTTTTTATTGAATTTGTTGTGTTCTTTTTTCCATTAGTTTCACTAAGTTACTTCTGTTTTGACCACTATTCTTTCGCACAATTAGATCTCAGATTATAATTTTTTTATATAATTTGTAATGTTCTTTTTATATTAATTTCACCATCGTCTTTTAGTTTATTGCTTCACTATTATTTCTTATTGCTCTTGGATTGATGGTGATTGTGTGTAGACCTTGACATAGTATTTCATGAATTCATATGCTTTGTTTTGCAATTAGTAGTTATGTGTAGTATGAATTATTTAGTTTGTATTTTAATATTTTAAATAGTGGTCATCTCGCGTCTTGCTTTAGTGTTTTCAGAGTTAGCCACTACATGCCTGCTGCTATCTGAAATTGATGATTGTGCTCCGTGATTCTAAAAAAATGTTCTTTTCCTTTTTTAAGGCTATTTGAAGTTAAATATCAGTTGTTAAATTATGAATTTATTGTGGTGGATGATGTAATGATTAGTCCTTGGAACAAATATTTGTAAATTAAATTTTATGGCTGGATTTAGTTAATCTTGTGTCGAGGATTCAAATTTCCTAGTCCGCTACTTGGTCCTCCTTTGTACTATGTGCTAACTTTGGTGCCTCTCTAGTGTATATACTCTTTTTTTTTTTGCCTGCGTTGTAGTTTGCATTGATGAAAGTCTTGGTACAATGGTAAGTTTGTGACCTAGAGGTTATTATTATGGGTTTGAATCGTAGAATATACATGGAGGTGAGGTTGTGTTAATCTATCGTCCTTCAAATCAAACTAAGTGGGAACCTTGTGCACTTGATTTTGTAATTTATATGCGTTGTATAACTAAGTGAATCTGATCAATGTTTAGTATTTTTTCTAACATCTTTTTATTTGATTGTGTCTCAGTCTGAGGTTTTTGCCGTTGCATTTGCTTTACTTGCTGCCGGCGCTGTGATTTTGACATTGAATGTACTTCTTCTGGTAATTGCCTCTTTCTCTGTCTTCATGTGGTCATATTTTGAGTGTCAACTGTTTAATGTTGAAGGGTGGTGGACCTGGCCATTCTTGAAAGTATAATGTGATGAATAAAGACAAACGTTTAACCTTTTTTTCATCTCTTTAAACTTTCAGGGTGGACACATTATTTTCTTTCAGAGTCTGAGTCTGTTGGGTTATTGCTTGTTTCCTCTGGATGTTGGTGCATTAATTTGTATGTTGAAGGACAATGTGATAGTGAAAGTGGTTGTGGTATGTGTGACATTGGCTTGGAGCTCTTGGGCTGCATATCCTTTCATGAGTTCTGCCGTCAACCCAAGGAGAAAAGCTCTTGCACTCTACCCAGTTTTTCTCATGTATGTATCTGTTGGTTTTCTCATCATTGCCATTGACTAAATGCATCAATGCTTCTGATTTCTTTTATTCGATAACCACCTGGAATCTGTTTCTAAATAGGAATTTTTGTTTAATGACCAACCCTTTCTTTTTAATTCTTTTCCGCCCTTCCTTTTTCTCTGTTTAAAATTTGGTTAGAGATATTTGAAGACACACAGTTGTATAATATTACGTGGAAAGTATATGGTGGGATAAAGCTTGCTGCATAAGTATTGTTTTTACTTTCTATTGTGTATTGTTTAATGTGCATGTGAATACTGATAGGATTGATCAAATGAATTATTTTATTTTAGGTGAATCACACTCAACCTTTATGTTAGGCTAATGAAGTTATACCCGAAATACCTATTTTTAATATTATTAGCTTGACCTCCCTTAATTTTTATTATCATGTAAGAAATGAAGATTGGTTTCTGTTGATAGAAAAGATACGTGTTATGTTATATAAATTGGTTTGCAGGTATTTATATGATGATAATAGAATGAATACAGTTAAAAAAAAAATATTATTACAATAGTTATCAAAATGCAAAACAAAACAAAACAAACCCTAATAAATAGTTTGTTTTAGATTATAAAAACGAAAAAATTGGTTAATGACGATAAAGGTGACGTGTAATATGCCCTTCTATTATTTTGTTTAGCGACATGCTGACAACATAACAAAATATGTTATACCCTTATAAACATGGTTCTCGTGTTTTAATAATTTTTATTTTATAATAATGTTTTGTTTGATCTGTTTTCAACATTGTTCTTTGATTTAATACTTTTCTGTTTTCAACACTTGAAAAAAGATGTGAGATGTAAGCCATTAATGTATCTGTTTTCAACTTTGCGTGGAGTGTTTCAATTTAATACTTTTCGGTTGCATGTACTGCAAGCATGAGTTTAACGGTCAACATATTTATTTTATCACTTACTAGAGTGTGACGAGTAATTCGTCGTCTCGGATTGCAGAAATGGAATAGAAATAGGGTTTAAGGAGAAAATATTAGGTGGGAAATGAAAACAAATGTGTTAGGGAGAGTGAAAAGAAAAAAATAAGTGTGAAAAGTTTGTAATTAATATGATTGTAATAGAATAATTTTTTAAAATTAATATATTTAAAAAGTCATTTCTAAAATTTAAAGTAATTTTAAAAATATTTTTATATAAATTATTAATTTTTTTAAAATACAAAGTATAATTAAAATGAAATTCAAATTAAATAAAAATTAAAAAAATTAATAGTAAAAAATTTATGTTTCAAAAGAGAAATATATACAGAAAAGTGTGTTTTTTCTTTCTCATGACATTTCTTTCTTCTCCAATCTTATAGTTCATAAGAAGAAAGCATACTCTCTTTTATCAGAAAGATATTTCTTTTTAAATCACCGGAAACAAACTAAAGATTCGGACCATCAGCAAATACAAGCACGGGTAATAGAAGTATAAGAGGATTGTAATCAAACTACTTAACTTAACTCAATCATGTATATTATTTATTTCTTAATTTTATCAAGTGGATATTGTTATTTTTATGTATTATAAATATTTTCTTACGTTACAGTTCTGAACAAATATTATTAAAAATATTTATTTTAAAATATTTGTATTAAATAATTATTATTTTAAATTTCGTATAATAACAATTTTCTTAGATTATAATTCAATTAATTTGGGTTACTAAATGAAATAAAATAAACTTGACTCTCTCTAGTTAGATTGAAATTTTGATTATATTTACTTATACACAAGGTCGACAACGGGTCGAATAAGATATCTATTTACAACCCGACTCACAATAAAAAAATATTTATTTATTAGTCATTTCATTAATCATTAGGTACTCGTTTAAAAAATATTTGAGTTTTTTAAAACTTGTTGGTATTGTGGATACATGTGAATATTTGAAGACATATATTTTATAAATTTTTAAAATAAAATCACTAAAGAATATAAAAATAAAATATAAATTAAATAAAATATAAATTAATTTTTTTTTATGGGTAACAAATATTTGCAGGTATAGATAGTATGATACTCATACTGTTTCTAAATGAGTATTAAAATGTTCGTTACCCGCAAGTACCAACTATTCATCGTGAGTTTTACCCACAGATATCCGCAAACACATATTTTTGTTATCCCTACTTACACCCTTAAACATTAATTAGAGTGCTATTTGTGAGATTTTTAAGCAAATTGCTAACATCGGATAGCCTAATTGATTCACAAGAGGAAAACAACATAATTTTTTTTCCCATCAACAAAAATAGGTATCGAAAGTGCAAAGGTTTAATCTATACTAATTATTAAGTTTTGGGTTAAATATGTTTTTGTTTTCTTAACTTTTAGTAAAGATTGAAATTAGTCAGTGTTCGTAACTTTGGACCAATTTAATATTTCATCTTTAAAAATACGTAAATTTAGTTCTTTTAACCAAATTTTATTAAGTTTATTTGACGTTTTAAATGCATTTCTCAGTTAACATTAAAGCGAAAATATATCAAACGGTATAAACAACCAAAATACTAATACGAAACACATTTGAAACTTCAAATAAACTTTAACAAATTTTAGTTAAAAGACTAAATACATGTATGTATAAAGTTGAGTGACTAAATTTGATCTAAATTTTAAAAACAAACTAATTCTAATTTTGACTAAAAAAATTAAGACAATGAAATCATATTTAATCCATAAATTTTTAAAGTCTAATACTTATTCATTTTAACATGATTTAATATTTTAACATGAATGATTTTTTCTTAGATTACCTAAAATGAATACTACATCGATCTTATCCACACTACTCCTGGACACACCTCTTTCACGACAAGTTGGCATTTGAATTATTGATTAACGAGAAAGAATGGACGTGAGAGAAAGTTTAAGAAATATCTATTTAAGTAACTGTGGCAAATAAACAGGTGAATCCGTTGATTAGGCGAATGATGGTTGCTTTAAAATGAAAAGCCCTTAGACGTTGGAATCTCGTAACCGAAAAAGCTTAAATAATTAGGATTAGTAGGTTAAGATTGAGACATTAGAGCATTCATTGTTTCCCTATATGTAGATTGGTGGCGGCGTTTCTGTACACTACTTGCCCTATCTTTTCACCACTTTCTTCCAATACTTATTCATACAAAAAAAGGGTGTAGCTAAAACCCACCAAATTTCCTTTCACACTAGTTTTCATCTTTATTATTCTTCTTCTCTCACATAGTCTAATGCATGGTCGTGGATACAATTTCAACACGCTATTATAAATAAATCGAATTTTCTTAAATTCTTTGTATCCTATATAAGTTGCTACATAGGGTCAAATAATAAATATTTAGTTGGCATGCTCTGTGTATTCTTCTTAAAGTATCATCATTTCACTTCCTCACTCTAGCTAACTAAGTAGATTTACGCATTTTGATATGACCTCTTTTCAACGGATTCTAATCCTCATATTCTTCACAACTAATTGAAGATGGATGTTATCATGTTAACTTGTAAGTTTAGTTTTTTTTTTTTTTATCGATAAATATTAATTGATAATTTTTGTTAGATAATTTTTTATATTTCTTCTTTTCGATTCATCAGACCAATCTTATTTTTCTAAATTATTAATAAGATATCAAATCATTAATACATTCCAAAACTTTTAAAAGAAACAACACAAATTCACCCTCTAATTCTTTCAATCTTTTTTTCTCTCTCAAAATCATTTTTCTCAAAAAAATTTATTGCAAATAAAAGAAATAAAATAAATGAAAAGAAAGTTAAATAAAAATGTGAGATTGAACGTAAATAATGACGATCTTAAAATTTTAATATAAATATATTAAAATCAATTATTTATGAGTTACAAAGTAATATAAACAAACTTATCTTATTACATCATTTTTATATTACTTTTATGCTGAATGTGAATAAATGATATACAATAATTATATCTTCTTTAATCACTAATTATATTAGCTTTGGACTTGTTGAAGAAAACACTTCTTAAGTAACAGAGATAATGATAAGGCGGGACCGAAAGCTACCCGATCCTTGTAACTAAAAAAAATTATATTTTCTATCAATTTTGTTTGATTTTTTTTTCCAAAAAATATTTATAAATTTTGTTATGAAAAAAAATTTTGTTAGAAATTGCTGCAAATTCTTTTGCAAAATATTTTGTATAAAATATTTTTTGTAATAAATTTTGTAGAAAATACTTACGAATTTTATAATTTTGTAGAAAATAATTACCTACGAATAAATTACCTGTCAATTAAAATTCTTAAAAAAAATAACAGGAAAAGTTATTTTCTCACAATTTTTTTCAACAAATTTGGAAGAAAAATTTCATGTAAAATATAATGTGAAAATTTTGAGTAGTAAAGCTCATCGAGTAGTGATAAACAATGTTCTTTTCAAGAAGAAACAGAAAGAAAATTTAATTTCAAAGATAAACATAATTAAATCAAATTATATTTACTTTATAATTTGATAAATTTACTTTTCAAGAATCTATTTATTTATTTGTTTATTTCTAAAGATGGATTTGAGAAAGTAAATTTAAGAAAAAAAATGAAAATGAAAATATTTAAATTAAATAAGAATCGAAAGAATTTGAAAGTAAAATTTATAAGAGTTTAATAAATAATGTGATGAAATTAATAGGTTGAAAAAATATTTTAATTGTTAAAATTAAAATATTATCAATTTTACTTTTGGTTAGACAAATAAGTTAAAATAAAATAAAATAAGTATACATTATATTAAAATGAGATGTAAATTATTATTTATAATAAAAAAGTTTAAAACTAAAATTATATTGAAATAAAATAGGATTGATAGAAATTAAGATTAAATAAATTGTGAGTGAATGATTAATTTAAATAGAACTATTATTATTATTATTATTATTATTATGAAATATGAGTTATTATTTAAAATGAAAAAATTAAAAATTAAAAAATTATATTAACTTAAAACGGATTTTGTATCAATTAAGATGTGATATTTAAAAACAAAAAATGCATAAAAAAGGGAATTATTCCTGTAATTTAATATAGACTAACATGACTCTTTTTTTTTTTATTCTCTTTGATGATGAAGTGAATCCTTTCTCTCAAATCTGCCTCTGCACAATCACTGCAACAACTTTAACATCCTCTTTTCTATCAAACAAACTTAGCATTAATCTCTACCATCCAAATACTGACTATAAGAAACTACAAATAGTATGTGATCAGGAAGTAAAGAAGAACATTTTGAATTTATAAACTAAAAGATAAAAACTGTAACTAATAAATAATTGTACCTAGAATTTAATATTTTTACTGAAATGTAGAAGCAACTATAACCAGATTAAAAAAATGGTAGCTTGAATTTTGTTTTTGGCAACAGTTCCTGAAGGGGATGATTGTTCAGAAGAGAAGTATATGAAACGGTCAATTTCAAAGACTGAGAACGATAATGGAGTTGAAATTCCCTACAGAAATTTATTCTTTTTATTTTGTGATAGTTTCTCAAATAAAATTTTGGTAAAAAATAATAAGCAATTGATTCGGTACCAACGATATTAGTCGAAAGACATCATAAAGCATATCTAAAGTATGAGAAAAATGGAAGGTGGCTACAATTTCTTGATGGCTATTCTTCGATATAAATAAAATAAAAGAAAGAAACTCAAAGTAATTTATTCTTATAATCTTATCGTGTCTTAATATTCCTCACTAATGGAAGGCCATGAAAAATGAAAAGCACGAAACTGAAATTTTCAAAATTTTGGAGATGAAAAGTGTTTTGTTTTGTCAATTTTATGTGTGTAGATTAACATGTTTTAAAAATATTAAAACAAACTTTAAAAAAAAAAAAATGTTCCAAGTAGAAGTTTGTGGTTATGTCCCTTGAATTTTGGAGAAGGTTATACTTTGCTTTCAACATTTCTTTTTTTATAGTTTTATTAAAATAGTTATTTAAGTTACCTATGTTTCAGGTCGAAAAAGTTTACCTAAAAAAATGTGATGAAATTTGTATAAATAAGTAATAGCGATTTATGTCGGTCATTTTACGTCTTTATATTTGTCCGACATAAATGATTTGTTCTATATTGACCAACAAGATGTTTAATGTAAATTTCTTTTTATACGTCAGAAGTATAATTATTCTCCTCATTTCTTACTACGCGAAATAAGCAAAAATGTGCGTGCGGAGTAGGGTTTCAAATTCGACGACAAAATAATTATAAGGTGGTTTGAGAATTCATTTCCTCATTGTTGTTGACTATGCTTTGTTGTTAATGTTTGTTTGATAACACTTACATTTCCATTTGAAATGGGATTATTTATAGGGGAACTTAACCATTACTTTGCATCAATATCCCATTTATTTTGTTTGCGTTGTTTGTTTGTAAAAATACGTTGTATAGGTAAAAAAAAAATTGTATTTTTTATATTTTCACAATATTTAAAAACAAAATCAAACCTTAGTTTTCACCTTGGTTAATTTCTATCACCAAATAAAAAAGGACTGCAATGAAATGTATATTTTATGAACTTATTTTAGTTCGAGGTGTTGTGTATCAAAGGAATGGTTTTTCATAAAGTTGAAGAAGAATTGATGAATAAGGAAGTCAAACTCAGGAGAGAGTTTGGGCCAATCTCTTGAAAAAGATTAAGTTGAACACTTTCAAGGGTATCGATAACGTTGATTTTTATATGTTTTGGTATGTTGGTTTTAGTGAATAAAATCAACTCTCCCAAGCTTTTATTTTGTTTGATCCTCAATTTTAGTTGTTTTTGCATTATTTTCTGTTTTAATTATTTTATGATTGTTTTACCTCTAATCCATTTGTTTAAGTGTGTGAAATAAATGAATAAGGATCAATTATAGTGGAGGAAAAATAAGCAAGAACTCAAAGAAACGTGGTTTGGATAAGAAAAGATCAATTTGAAGCAAATACTCGCATTGGTGCCACTAAGATCGTGCTCAATGCTTCAATTACAGAGTGTTGTTAAACTAATTGGGGCTGAGCGCCACTAACCCCTACATAGGTACAAATAAGTGGTGAAAAAGTGGAGTTGAGCGCCAATTAGTGTTGAAGAAGGCGATGGTTTGAAAGAAAGCCCATTTCGCGTTTTAACTGATGGTGTTAAGTGGTGACATCGCTGACATGTCAAAATTGGATATTTATTCATGTTTCCCTAGGTTTAGGGGTATTCTCTTCCTCCCATCCATTCTCTCCACCTAGAGCGACTAAGAGAGGTCCTTGGAGGTTTTTGGTGGTGCTGGGAAGCTCTGTCGCTCCTCCTTGGGTCTTCAATCTTCACCCATGATGTGTTCCCCCCCTTGGGATTTATGAGGGAAAAGATCTACAAATTGAAGGTGTTGATGCGAAGGGGAGGTGCAATTGGAACGTGGAGTAGCTACCAAAAACCTTGAGAGAGGGCTTGCATCTTCTCTTTAGTTTCCATTTCTTCCATATCTCTTCATTTTGTAAATCCTAAGATCTCCACTATGGTACCATTGTTGAGATTAGATTTAATAAACTAAATCTAGTGTACTGATATATATATATATATATATATATATATATATATATATATATATATATATATATATATATATATATATATATATATTTATATGCTTTTCCAATTGAAGTTAGTATTTGATTTATATGCTTAATGCTTGTTATGGTTTGATCCCATGACTTGATTTGTGGTTCTTGAGGGGTTGAAAAATGTCTTTTGAAATTATAATTGAAATTAAATACTTAATAAATCTTGTATCTAGGGATAAAACATGATTCTTTAGTAATCTTAAAACTCTTGAACTTAATGCATGGTTGCTTGTTGATGATCCTAGGGATTGAACTTTGATGAGTTGTCATAGGCTCAAATTCACTAGGAATAGGATTGAGTAAACTTGTGAGTTGATTTTAACTTGAATATGAAATTGAGATGTTTGTGAATGCATGGGAATTAAGCGAATGAAACCTAATATTGACAATTTTATATACTATGTGTTAAATTTGTATTACACACCAAATGTTTGATAAAATACCCAAAAGAGTTTCTTAATGTTTTTGTGAACTTTATTGTTTAATTGAGTTGTTATGTGTTGCACAAGTTCATGTGGAGAGAACGATATTTATTACTTGCAACGTGCGACCGGTGCACTTGCCGTTTTCCATTAATAGGTATCCAATTCTAAAGGGTACTGAATACCCTTGAACTTATACAATTCCAATATTCTTTCGGTGTGGCTCAACCTCTCTTCCAGTTTGGATTCCTTATTCACCAAATCTTCTTCAACTTTATTAAAATCCTTAATTTTATATGCAACCTGCTAAACTAACACAAGTTCATAAAATATTAATTTTATTGTAGCTCTTTTATTGGTCACAAGCTCTTTTACATCAAACTTGTAATAATGTATGATGTAAATTTACTTCGAACACTATCAGGTCCACATAAATTTATGTTATGTGTTTTTCATGTGACGTAAATTTGTGTCATATATTTTTCATGGACATAAATTTATGTCATATATTTTTCATGCAACGTAAATTTGCAGGCCCTTCGCCCCTAACCAACTTGTCTCGGACTGGCCCATCTAGACTTTTGTCCTTGGCCAACTCGTCTCCACGTTCGTTGTTACGGGATTGACAAGTGTATCAAATCGCACAAGTAATAAAGTGAAAAGTCCAAATATTGTTTCCTAAAAAACGTGTGCAACACTTGACAATTCTTGTTATTCATAACTCAATTAGACAACAAATTCATAAAAACATTTTTTTTTTTGCACTTTTATCAAACATATAGTATGCAACAATATATGATAAAGGTTTCACTAGAACTGTGTTTCATGATTCAATTCAAAGCAAAAACACTAAACAATATACTTTTAATTCCTTCTCTAGCCTTCACACTTTTTGTAACAAGTTGTAATGTCTTACCGACAAGTTTAAACTTGAATATTAAAAACTTTATGTCTAGTCATTTTTATTATAAGTTCGTATTAATGATCAAGAGTATGATGTTATCAATGACTAAATGTTTCACATCTATGTCTAACATGTGAAATCTATTAGTTGTTGTATCCTAATCAGGTTTTCGAAACTATCAATCAACATGTAATCTCAGGTATGCAATCAATCTCTAGAATATTCAATTAAATATCTATTGTGATAATGAAACTAGTGTTGTATGTTGTGAATATAAATACACGTGTACTTCTTTTCAACTAGCTTTTGATTGTTGTGTTTTGTTTTTCTTCTTTTATAATGATCACCTAATCGATATAAGCAAATAAAGTTACAGGCACAAAGACATTTCTAAAGAAAGAAAAGTCAACATATTGAGTTGGAAATATTTTGAGGAGTTAAATTTTGGTATAAAGCTCCTTTTGGTATAATAAGATGTATAAAAGACTATATTTATATAGTCTTATCTTTGGTTGAGTTATATTAGTTTACTTTGTACTGTAAATTATTTGTTTTGAACATTATGATGAAATATCTTATTTTACTAGTTTTATGCTATTAAAATAAATGTTACTCAAAATGTTTTGCAAATGAATTAGATTTTTCAACAAATATTTTTCATAATTTATTATTTTCTCAATGTTTACAATAATTTTTTTATCATTAACAAAGATGATTTTTATCATTGAAATTTTTTTTAGTACTAACTAAAAGATTTCTGTCAATATTAGTTAAGATTGTTTGCCAATAACAATTGAAAGTATTTGTCAACTAATATTGAAATAAGATAAGATAACTAAAAACAAAAATCTTAACTATTAACATCATAAAAATAATCTTGATTAATATTTTCTATAAATAAATAAAATTAAAACTTACTAAAATATTTAAAAGTAAAGTAATTGAATGAAATTAATTCAAATTTAATATATTTAAATATTTTTTAAAACTATAGAATTTTCTATTAAAACTTTAAGTTGGAGGGGATCGGAAGTGTCTCTCTATATATTATTATCCCTATCTTGACCAAATAATCATCCCTACCTAAACTTAATTAAATAATTCCACTTTAGATTACTAAGTTGATAAGAATGGATTGGATCCACGTGATCATTTACAGTTTTATATAATCAAAACATTTGATTTTAACGAGAAGAAGGGGTTTGTGGCTAACAAAATATATTACCCTTTAATAATATAATTATATTAAAACTTTAGGTTAAAACATAAAATAAATATAATGCGGGTGTTATTTTTAGTAATATCAATATATTAGCATTTTTAGTAATATCAATACATTAGCATTGTTTATTACGAACATTATGAAGAAAAGAAATGTGGTAGAGATTGGATTAGAGAAAAGGGAAAATATAGTGATTGATATTAATGATAAAACTGTTTGATTTTGCATAGGAATGAACATATTGTACGGTGCAGAGAAGTGATGAGACGCAGGCACTCATGACTGCGTCACTGTGGCCTCTGTACTGTAACCATCTCTCTGGTTTTACGTGATGCTCGTTTTCGTACGGCAATACACCTCTGTCTCTGTCTCTGTCTGTCACACAGTCACACCCATACAACACAGACTTTGCTTTACGTAATGGCTCACCCTTTTTTTAACTTTACCCACTTATATTGTCAAAATATACTCTTCATCTTATTTTAATAATAATTTCTTAATTACCATTTTTTTATTTACCACACCCAACTCAATGGCTCAGAGGCTATCAGATAAACATCTCCTCATATTGATTCTGATGTACACAATCTTCAAGGTTAAACTGATTTACCTACTCTAATTGAGTATAGCTAGAGAAGTTTTTTTTTTTTTTTTTTTTTCAGGTCATAATTTTACTTGAATAGCTCATTTAGATTTTAAATTTACTCAAATACTATATTATGTGAAATATTTTTATAGATACTTGGATTTTTGTTAAGTTAGACTTCGATTCCTACATAACTGAGATTATATTTTTCTTTTTGCAGCTTTTTAATCTCTTTTCAAAAAATAAAAAGTTTAACTAAGCCGCATGTCATGAAATGAAGCCTGATCTTTTTAACTAGTTTTTTTCCTCTCAGTCACGTACAGATACTAAATTTTGACATTTTTTTAACAGTTTTTTTCCGATCACAAATCAGGATTCGGTTATCAGATATCTGTTATCCATGTTAATATTTTGTTTCTATGTTATATGTTATATAAGTAATTTTTTTATTCATAACTACTAGGTGAAAAATTCTTCTAAATTTATCCGAAAGAAAAAATACAATAAATTAAAAGTATCTTTTAAAGATAAATTCATCTTAAATATATATAAAAAGTAAGAACTTAAAGAAATAAATTATATTAAAGAATTTTTAATGTTTTTTGTATAGGTAAGTAAATTTTAATTTTTTTTGTAGGATTTTCTTTTTTAAGTTAAATCACCTCCCAACATGTTATATTATATTTAAAATATTTGGTCCTGTCACATTATCATTGTAAAGTTTCTCTTTTAACATTCAGGTATTAAAATAAAGATTTTAACCATAACCACAAAGATGTGTTGGTAATAAATATTAACTGAGCAGGTGGAAGTAGTGGAATCAGACCTGTCACCTCACTCACCTCACTTCTCTGACCCAAAAAAAATAAAATAAAATTAGACAACTGATTCCATGATTTAACCTTAATTGTACCTTCTCCTGAGTTTTGAAAACTGTTTTGATACACATATCAAGAAATTAGTGTTTTTTAAAAAAGAAATAAATTTATCTGAAGTTTTAAGTTTTTAAATAGTATGTAATTAACAAACCAATTGAAATACTTTTTAACAATAAATATATATATATATATATATATATATATATATATATATATGTGTGTGTGTGTGTGAGACTTTAAACTCTTGCATAAAATATTTTTCTTATAATAACTTTTTTTTATAAATTAGATACAAATACATGCTTACACTTATAATACAATGAGTCTTAATTAGAATGAAAAATAAGTTATCAATTTAATATCTGAACAAATTTGTAATGAATGGCTAAATCAATTTTAAAACTATGATATCAGTATAATTCTCAAAATATCCAATTTTGAATATGAAAAACTTATAAATTATAAATTATATTTTTTAAAATTAAGTTATTATTTATTCACTAAATTGAATAAAGTATAGTCAGTTTAATTATAAACATTTTTTATTTTGAACAAATATATTTCATGTAAATTATTTATAAACAATAAATAATTTTAAGTAATAATATGAATACTTTCTATAGATTTAAAACATTTACTAATTTATGTTATCTTCTTAACTTTTAGTTTCTTTCATAAATGTACGGAAAAATTATAAAATAGGCATAATTAAAAATATCACACAAAGAGTAAGTAGTTAAGCTATTTTTTTACTCTAAGGAACAAATTTGAACATTTACTGTATTTTCTAGATAAAATTGTTTGACAGTTTTTGATTTCATGAATCATTTAGTTTTTTTTTTTAATTTTAAATATCAATTTAATAATGTTATGGATTCAAGGTCATGAATCATTAATAATATATAATTTATGACTTATTTTTTGTTGTATTAATTTTATAATCAATTTATTGAATATGATAATTTTAGAGAGTGAATAAATTTATCATAAATATATATATATATATATATATATATATATATATATATATATATATATATATATATATATATATATATA